>UEXL01000061.1_pt1 | contig 57374 bp, 71 predicted proteins | sample 1796671 | NCBI WGS metagenome assembly UEXL01 (sample SAMEA4772471, study PRJEB27181) | metagenome | reverse complement strand
TGAAACATAAACAGAACGTACTTGCCTGTCGCTCTATCTTCGGCGTCTGCTTGGTGTTTAACCTGCCCGGGCCGGACCCGGGTCCAAGCTTAAAAGTTATAGGCCCGTGGTTCGTGAACCGTGAACCGTGGTTCGTGAACCAGTACCCGAACCAGCGCCTCGAGGCGTCGAACCAGTCGATCTGGGACCGTGGACCGGGGACCGGGACCGTAAACACAACATGTTGTATATACACATATTTCTCCTGGCCTTTTTTTTTCGCTGCAAGGCCCGTGATTCGTGGGGTTTGGTTAATGAGAATTATTCTCATTTCTAGATATAGTGTCTAGGATTCCGCAATAAAGGTTATCCGGGTCCCCCCAAAAGGTCCCAGATTCGCGCTCAAATTTTGCTAGGGGATTTCCCTCGGGCGGGGTGCTAGAGCATGTTTCTCACGAACAATTACGCAAAAAAAATAATGAGTTTTATGTTTTAATAAGAGGTATAATTTGCATCGATAAAGTCTCACACGTTCTCATAAAATAGGCGCAGAATGACAGAAGCGACAAGTGACGCAGAAGAACAGATCCTGAAGCTTGAGCTTCGATTAGCGCAACTTGACAAGGTAGACGCTTGCCATGCGTCCTTTATTCCTTTCGTTCGTTCTATGTGGCCTGAGTTCATCACAGGGCGACATCACAAAATCATTGCTGAAAAGCTTGAGCGGGTGGCAAAGGGCGATCTAAAGCGCCTGATTATCAATATGCCGCCTCGTCACACAAAATCCGAGTTTGCCAGCTATCTTTTTCCGGCATGGATGATAGGTAAGAATCCTTCAATGAAAATCATTCAGGCCACTCACACCACAGAGCTTGCGGTAGGTTTTGGCCGTAAAGTTAAAAACTTATTGGAGCGCGATGAATACTTGGAGATATTTCCTAATGCAAAACTTGCAGTCGATTCAAAAGCTTCGGGTCGTTGGGACACCGCCCGGGGTGGTATGTATTATGCTGTTGGGGTGGGTTCTAATCTTGCTGGTCGCGGCGCTGATTTGTGTATTATTGATGACCCTCATTCTGAGCAAACAGCTATGTCTAACGCTGGTTTCGATGATGCGTGGGATTGGTACACAGGTGGCCCGCGTCAACGTCTTCAACCGGGAGGAGCGATAATTGTTGTAATGACCCGGTGGTCGGAGAAAGATCTTACTGGACAGTTAACGCGAAGCATGGCCCGCGATCCTTTGGCAGACCAGTGGGAGATTGTAGAATTTCCGATGGAGCTTCCTTCTGGGGAGGCGTGTTGGCCGGAGTATTGGGGCAAGGAAGATTTAACGGCGGTCAAAGCGTCGATTCCTGTTTCCAAGTGGAATGCGCAGTATCAGCAGAATCCCACGGGCGATGAGACTTCTATTTTGAAAAGGGAGTGGTGGAACCTTTGGGAAAAGAAACAGGTCCCGGCTTTGGAGTATGTGATACAAAGTTATGATACTGCTTTTACGAAAAAGGAGACGGCGGACTACAGCGCCATAACTACGTGGGGTGTTTTCTATCCAAACGAGTCTGGGACCCCCAATTTGATATTATTAGATTCTACGAAAGGACGTTGGGATTTTCCCGAGCTAAAAGCCAAGGCGTTTGAGTTGTATAAGTTTTGGGACCCCGAAACAGTAATTATAGAAGCAAAAGCGACGGGAGTACCTTTGACCCACGAACTACGAAGCATGGGAATCCCTGTTGTAAACTTTACGCCTAGTCGTGGAAATGATAAATTATCGCGGGTACATAGCGTCGCTCCGTTATTTGAAAGCGGAATGATATGGGCGCCAGACGAGACATGGGCCGAGGAACTTATAGAAGAGTGCGCGGCCTTTCCTAATGGGGAGTATGACGACTTGGTGGATAGCACGACACAGGCGTTGATGCGGTATCGTCAAGGTAACTTTGTACAGTTGCCTACGGACGATTGGGACACTCCCGAACCCTCACAGATTCAGTATTACGGCTAATCACTATGAAGCTTAACAAGTTTTTCGCGCTCAAAACTAATTTTATAACAGAACTCGTAGATGAAGATGATTTGGGTGGTGGCAGCGGCGGTGGCCCGGTAACGCTGACCCAAGAAGAAGTTTCCGCGCAGTTAGATATTTTTAATAAGGCTATTGATAAAAAGTTTCCGGCTTTTACGGATGCTCAGAAAGACGCCTATAAAGCGCAAGCTTATGCTAATTTTTTGGTTCAGATGGGAAAAGACCCGTCAATAAAAATACCGATGGAAAATTTTGCGGGAGCGGTGGGTCTGACTCCGGCGGAAGCTACGGCGCAGTATACAAATTTTGTTTTTGACGATGATATCGCAGAGGCGATAGATGGTATAGGCAGTTACACGGGGATTATCCGGGCTGCTCAAAGAGATTACGATCCTACGTCAGATGCGGCAATGGCTGCCGAGGGCATGAAAAGTGTTTTTAGCACGGACGGCCAAGCCAGCTTTACCCCCACAGCACTTACTGTGGATGATATACAGGTAGCCACGGACTACGAAGCACCGACCCCGGACCAGTTAGCGACACAGTTATCTGCTTTTTTACCCGCAAACAGGCAGGTAGCGCGGATCACGCAGAATACCCCGGCATACACGGTAGCCGATACGTTAGACACCTCTATGTTTGACGCGATTAATTTCCCAGAGCGCACGATTAACCGTGGGGTCCCCGTGGTCACTAAAGGAATCGACGCGCAGGGTAACCCGACTACTGGAATTACGATGGGCACGGCAGCGGCTTCGCCTTCGGGACCCACTATTGGGGAGCTAGATATTTCAGCTATTTTGCCTAGCACCGGTATGGGCATCAATGCCGACGGTTCAGGGACCGCGACTGTTGGAACACAGGGCACTACGGGCAACATCGTAGCCAGCAGCGCCGACACGTTGAACATGGTAGACCCCGGGGTGACGGCTAACCCCATAAGCACAATAGACCCTAATGTTTTGGGGACTCAAGGGAACACAGTGACGGCGGCGCCTGTAACTACGGTAACACCTCCTACACCTACACCTACACCCGCCCCGAGGTTTGACGCCCAAGTCATTCAAGACTTGTATAACAGTTCCCCTACCAAAGATATTGCTGCACAGCGTATTGGGGATTATGCGGCGTCTGTCGGCGGAATTACGGCGAGACAGATCGCAGAAGCGGTTCAACCGGTTGTCGGCTCCGTTGCGGCAGGTACGTTAACCGATCAAGCTACAAAGTTTGGTATGCAGCCGGGGTTTACGCTTAGTGAAACAGGCGAACGAAATATAGGAGAAGCTACTGATTCGGTATTGCAAGCGGTAGCCGACGGTGGTTATGGCGGTGGTTTTATTACTGAAACAGCGGAAGACATATCCGCAGCGCAGCCAATGTACAATACTTTAGCCGCAAGGCAGGAACAATTACGCACCGGTTTTGGTGATGATAAGGCGGTAGGGGATGAGGATTATACGGCTCAAGAAGCAGCCTACCGGATGTTGGATTTTGCCAAGCGCAACAAGATGAGTTTAGATCAAGTAGCGCAGTCTTTTGGTCTAAAGAAAGAGGATGCTATAAAAAGGGCGGGCGAGTTAGATATTGATCTTACTCAATTTGGGTTTGAAGACAAGGACAAGGTTGGCTTTGCTCACGGAGGCGAGGTCGAAGACTCGCGGTCCAAGGCTGTCGGATCACGGCTCATGGCCCAAGCAGGAATTGGCAGTATGCAAGGACAAAGTATGAGTCCAGAGATGGCCGGAACGATAGACCGCATCATGGCGAGGAGAAAGTAGATGGCTAATGGTGAAGGCATCACGCCAATGGTAGAGAATACCGTGGACATTGAGATTATGGACGATGTCGAAATTGGCGCTCCTCAGACCACGGGGTTAGACATTGAAGGTTTGATGGCTGAGATTGAAGTTAGCGACACGGAAGACGGCGGGGTTTTAGTGGACTTTGACCCGCAAGATGAAAGGATGGTGGACGAAGGAGACTTTTACAGGAACCTTGCTGAAGACATGGACGATACGGTGTTAGGTACGCTTTCGGCGGACTTGCAGGGTCAGTATGAAGGGAACAACGAAACCCGCAAAGAGTGGATGGATACTTATTCTGAGGGACTCAAGTTATTGGGTTTTCATTATGAGGAACGCACTCAGCCGTTTCGCGGTGCTACGGGAGTAACGCATCCGTTACTAGCCGAAGCTGCCACTCAGTTTCAGGCACAGGCTTACAACGAGCTTTTGCCGCCAGAGGGTCCGGTTCGCACGACTATTATGGGTGCGTTAACCAAAGAAAAAGAACAGCAAGCCCAGCGCGTTAAGCAGTTTATGAATTATTACCTGACGGACATTATGGAGGAATACACTCCTGAGTTTGATCAGATGTTGTTTTATTTACCGTTAGCAGGATCGACGTTTAAGAAAGTGTATTACGATTCGGCGTTAGAGCGTCCGGTCAGTACCTTTGTTCCTGCCGAGCATTTAGTGGTTCCTTATGAAACGTCTAACCTAGAGACGTGTCCGATTATCACTCACGTTGTGCCGATGTCGGCTAATGACCTTAGAAAACAACAACTTGCAGGATTCTACAGAGACGTAGAGCTAGAACCGCAGCAGGGTCCTGATAACGAAGTTCAGAAAGAAATTAACAAGATAGAAGGGGTGGACCCGTCTAGTACCGTTAACTATGACGTTAACCTGTTGGAGTTTCACGTTGAACTGGATTTAGACGGCTTTGAAGACATGGATGATGAGAACGAGCCTACGGGAATAAAACTTCCCTATATCGTGACCATCAGCGAAGAGAAAGGAACGGTGCTATCTATTCGCAGAAACTACGCGGAAGAAGACCTTAAAAAAACAAAGATTAATTATTTTGTACATTACAAGTTTTTGCCCGGTTTTGGTTTCTATGGGCTAGGGCTAATCCACACAATAGGTGGTTTGTCGAGAACGGCTACCGCTGCTTTGCGTCAGTTGATTGACGCGGGGACGTTGTCTAACTTGCCAGCAGGGTTCAAGGCCCGTGGCCTACGGGTCAGGGACGATGCCGATCCTTTGCAGCCGGGTGAGTTTAGAGACGTGGATGCTCCGGGCGGTGCGATTCGGGATAGCCTGATGCCGTTGCCGTTCAAAGGTCCTGATACGACGTTGTTCCAGTTACTGGGGTTTGTGGTTGATGCCGCACAACGGTTTGCCACGATTACCGATCTTAAAGTAGGGGACGGTAACCAAGGCGCAGCGGTAGGGACAACGGTGGCTATGCTAGAGCAGGGCGCACGGGTGATGAGTGCTGTGCATAAGCGTTTGCATTATGCGATGCGGAAAGAGTTTAAGATTCTGGCTAGGGTGATGCACGAGTCGCTGCCGCAAGAGTATCCGTATTCTGTGCCCGGTGGGGACCAGACCATCATGGCTTCGGACTTTGATGACCGCATAGACGTGGTTCCTGTGTCCAATCCCAACATTTTTTCACAAGCACAGCGCATTGCTTTGGCGCAAAGTCAGTTAGAACTGGCTATGCAAGCTCCGCAGCTACACAACCAGCAGGAAGCCTTCCGCAGAATGTACGAAGCCTTGGGTGTTCGGGACATTGACAGTATTTTGAAAGCGCCTGAAGTGGAAGAACCGCAGCCTAAAGATCCAGCACAGGAGAACGTGGACGCTTTGGAAGAGATTTCTCTCAGAGCTTTCGAGGGACAGGACCATGACGCGCATATTATGGCGCATTTGACGTTTATGGCGGGTGGAATGGTGCAGCAACTGCCTAATGTTATAGTGGCTTTGCAGAAACACGTACTGGAACATGTCAAATTGAAGGCTAGAGAGCAAGCGGCTATCCAATTTGTGGAGAAAAACCAAGGTCAACCGGCTACGGAAGACCAGATGTTGCAAGTGGAAGCGATGGTGGCGCAGATTATTGCTCAAGAACTGACAGCGGTACGTCAGTTAAGTCAGCAGATCATGGGTGGAGGGGAAGAAGAAGGTCCCGATCCGTTAATTGCTCTCAAACAACAAGAAATAGACATAAAAGGTCAGAAAACACAGGCAGATATTGCTAACGACCAAGCAAAACTCGGGTTAGATGAGCAAAAAATGCAGGAAAGAAGCCGTCAGTTTGATGATCGGCTAGAATCGCAAGAAAACCAGACCGCAGCGCGGATAAGTGCGTCAGATAGACGCGAAATGATGAGATTACGTCAAAAAGAAGGAGAAACACCATGAGCAGAACAGTAAAAACAAACGGTTCGCCGCCACCTAAAACACCCGCAGCTTCTAAGTTTGAGGTTATTCAAGATCAGGGCAAAGCGCCTTTCAGTGACTACAAAGAAATACCTACCCCTACCAACTTAGGCAAAGGTAAGGTCACTACGGGAACGTGCCGTGGCATGGGAGCCATGCTTAGAGGCGGAAAATTTACAATTAACTAATGGAAAAAGAACTTTTACTCGCAGATGGATTTGAGGACGCCCTTATAGGCACTGGGGAGCGTTGTGGTCAGCCCACTGTTGCCGTTTACGACAGAGAAAAGTGTATTGAAGTCTTGCAAGGTCAAGGAATGTCCTACGACGAGGCCCATGAGTATTTTGACTTTAATGTAGTAGGCGCTTGGGTTGGTGATCAAACTCCCATTTTTGTAAACACTAGGTGATCTATGCCACTTAAAAAAGGTAAAACCAAGAAAGCTGTAAGTAGTAACGTAAAAAAACTGAGAGGCGAGGGTTTTCCGCAAAAACAAGCGGTAGCTATTGCCTTGAACACCGCCGGTAAGAGCCGACGCAAAAAGAAGAGGAGTTCCACGTGAAACAAGTCTGTCTATTGTTTATCTTCCTGTTAAGTAGCTGTTCCGTGTCCGAGGACATGATTGCTAACAAAGAACTGTACTGCTCTGGTGTGTACAAAGGCATACGAGCCGTTGGCCGTGTAACTACTGAAGTTACAACCGGGATTAGAGTCCCGGACGTATGTGACACGATTGAAGAGATTGTGGAGGAAGACGCCGAGGGAAAGTAATTAGGAACGTCGAAGCCCTAATTAAACTTTGGATGTTATATGAAACTTAGCGGCCTACTCAAGACTCTTGCCCCAACCATCACCAAGACAATTGCCTCTAGCAATCCGGTCGCGGGGATGGCTATCAAGATGCTGTCTGACAAGCTGGGTATTAATGAAAAGAACCCGGTTAAGATTGAGAAGTTTTTGGAAAAGAATCCCGATCGGGTAGCCGAGGTTAAAGAAGCAGATCGAGAGTTTGAAGACAAGATCCGCGAGATGGAGATTGACCTAGAAGCATTCCATGCAGAAGCGGAAGATGCCAAAGACGCCCGTAGGCACTTCAGCAAAGACCGAACCAGTAAAGCGTTTGCCTTGATCTCCCTTATCGGTTTTTTGGTATACTGCTTTTTCGTTACTCTAATGGGAGCAGATGTTGATGCTGCTACAACTAATCTTGTTATCGGTTATCTGGGAGGGCTTGTTAGTTCAGCCGCCTCCAGCTTCTACGGCAGAGACAGTAGTGTCAGAAAATAAAATGGAAAAGTTAATAGAAACACTCAAGCGCCACGAAGGCGTAAAAACCCACGCATACAGAGATTCTTTGGGAATCTTACACATTGGTTGTGGGCGAAATATAGAAGGCGCGGCAAGTCACAAAGGGCTTGGTTTAAGCGATGACGAAATCGATTATATGTTGTCCAATGATATTCTTCGCACCATCAAGGAATTGTCGCGGGAATACAAGTGGTTTGCTGAACTGGAGGACGGTGCGCGGCGTGATGGCATTATTAATATGCACTTCAATCTGGGGCGGGTACGCTTCGCTCAGTTTAAAAGCAATCGGCCATATGGAGAAAGGGGAACATTCCAAAGCCGCCGTTGAATTTTTAGATAGCTTATGGGCACGACAGGTAAAAGGTCGTAGCTTAGAGGTGACTGACATGATTAAGACTAACACCTATGTCTGATCCTTATATCTTTCGCTGCACCATTCTCAAAATAATCGACGGGGATACGGTAGATGTGGATGTGGATCTTGGCTGGAATATTTCTGTTACAAATCAGCGTATTAGGCTTTTCGGGGTCGATTGCGAGGAATCTCGCACTAGAGATCTGGAAGAAAAACGTTTTGGACTCGCGGCCAAAGGATTTGTTCAAGACTTCCTTAAAATCGGATCAGTCGCTACGTTAAAGACTCACGAAAAAGGAAAGTACGGACGTTACTTGGGAGACTTTAAAGTATATGACAAGTGGTTGTGCCAAGAACTTGTAAAAAACCACCTTGCCGTAGAGTATTTTGGACAAAGCAAAGCCGCCATTAAAGACGCTCATTTGGCTAATCGCCCCCACGTTAATCCTGTTTGGTTTGAGGAGTAAAATAGTATAAGATAGTGTCCGATTAAATAAGGAAATATAAGAATGGACACTATTCAGTTAGTGCAGTTTGTACAAAAAACAGTAAGAACTCGGCGTCAAAGCGTTGGAGATATTTTAGTAAACAACGGCATTCAAAACATGGAGCAGTATCAAAAGCTCATGGGTGAATTGGATGCTTTATTTTATGTAGAAGAGGAACTCTCGGGCCTCTTACAAAAACAGGAGCAGTTAGATGACTAGTGCAATTATTACCCCTGCGGGCGTTACCGCTTCCGCAAAAGTAGAAACCATTGATGACGCTTATGTAGAACCCGATGAGCGTGTATTAGAGCCTTCCCAGATTAGTAATTCTTTAATGGATCGTATGCCTCAACCTACCGGTTGGAGAATGCTGGTGCTGCCGTATAGAGGCAAAGGAATTACTTCTGGCGGGATAGCCATAACTAAATCTACGTTGGATGAAGATCAAGTTCAAACAGTGGTAGGTTATGTTCTTCGGCAAGGCCCTTTAGCTTATAAAGACACCGACAAGTTTCCAGAAGGACCTTGGTGCAAGGAAAAAGAGTGGGTGGTCTTTCCGCGTTATGCGGGGTCTAGATTCCGAATAGAAGGTGGCGAGGTTCGCATACTTAACGACGACGAAGTTATAGCGACTATTTCTGACCCTGATGATATTTTAAGTTATTAAGGACAAGTCAATGGCAAACGAAAAAAGTAACACTCACGAGCAAGAAGACGGACAAGTAGACCTTAGTTTTGAGGAGTACGAAGAAACTACGGTAGACCTTCCCTCGCAAGATACGGGCGAAAAAAACGAAACCGAAGTAGAAGTAGAGTCGGAAGTACAGGCGAAAAGAGAAGACGTTGACGACGAGCATGAGGAAGTGTCGAAAAACGTCAAAAAACGCATTGATAGATTAACTAAAAAAATGCGGGAAGCCGAGCGACGAGAGCAGGATGCTATAAAATACGCACAAGGCGTAAAGACCGAAGCAGATGCTTTAAAAAGCAAGTTACAAACGGTTGATCAAGGATACATGACGGAGTATGGCAACCGTTTAAACATAGAGCAAAATCAAACAGAGTCTCAGCTAAAAGAGGCAATGGATCGTGGAGATACGGATCAAGTCGTTAAAAGCCAGCGCAAACTTGCGGAATTAGCCGCTTCGGCGCAAGCGTATAAGGGTGTTCAACGTACTCGGGAACAACAGGTTCAACAAGTTGCGGCGACGCCTCAACAACAACCCCAACAGCAACAGCAGCCTCCACCTCCCCAACAGCAACCAGAGCAGCCACCTGACCCTAAAGCAGAAGAATGGGCCTCTAAAAACGAATGGTTTGGAAAAGATGAAGCCATGACTTTTGCTGCTTTTGGGATACATCAGAAAATGGTAGATCAAGAAGGATTTGACCCTTTAAGCGATGACTATTATGATGAGCTAGATTCTCGTATACAGGGTAGATTCCCACAAGAGTTTAATAGCGGTTCCAGTAGAAAACCCGTCCAAAATGTAGCTGGAAATTCGCGCAGTAGAAGTAAGGGACGCAAGACGCAAGTCAAACTCACCCAAAGCCAAGTCGCTATTGCGAAAAAACTTGGGGTGCCACTAGAAGAATACGCGAAGTATGTCAAAACTTAGGAGAACATGATGTCATCAGCTAAGAAAGGGTTTGAGGGCACCAAAACTCCTCGCGCAGACACCACTAGAGAAAAGACCGCAAGGCGTAAGCCTTGGGCACCCTCCTCTAGTTTAGATGCACCACCTGCACCCGAAGGGTACAAACATCGGTGGATACGCTCAGAAGCGCGTGGTTTTGTTGACACTAAAAATGTTTCAGCAAGATTACGAGAAGGATACGAACTGGTACGTGCAGACGAACATCCTGATTTTGAGGCTCCCGTGGTTGATTCAGGTAAATATGAAGGTGTAATTGGGGTTGGTGGGCTATTGTTAGCTCGTATACCTTTGGAAACCGTAAAAGAAAGAAACGATTATTATCAAGGTCGCGCTAAAGACCTGCAAGATGCGGTAGACCAAGAGTTACAGAGAGAGAATGCTCACAATACAATGACGATCAGCAAACCTGACCGTCAATCTCGTGTAAACTTTGGTGGTCCTCATAAAGAGTGACCCAAACCTTTTAGGAGATTAGTCTTATGGCAAATCAAGAAACTGCCTATGGTCTACGTCCTATTGGTATGGTGGGAAGCGGCGCAAATTCAACTGGTATTACTGAGTATGAATTAGCCAACAACGACACTAACGCCATTTTTAATGGCGAAATTGTTGTTCCACTTGCTACAGGATTTATAGGTCAAGCCGGTGCTACAAACGGCGGTACAACTCAAGCACTAGGTGTGCTTACTGGAGTTATGTACCACGATGCAACTCAAAAGAAGCCTGTGTGGCTTAATTACTGGCCCGGTTCGGGTGGTGTAAGTGTGGACACAAATCATCCTGTCCGTGCTTATGTTGCTGACAACCCTAACCAGTTATTTCAGATAGCCTCTGATGCAAGCACAACCGACCGAGCAACTGCTCAAGGTCTGGTTTTTGCTAACACGGATCTTGGAACGTCGGCTCGTACTGGGTCAACAGATACAGGGTCTTCTACATCTCAAATGAGTGTGGCTAATGCAGCAGCGACTGCAACGCTTCCACTTCGTATTGTTGGGCTTGTGGATGATGAGGCAAATAGCGACTACACCGTAGCGGGTATCCCGTTTGTGGTGCGGTTAAACGCTCACTTTAACGCCGGAACCCGTAGCTTTGATTCTCAAACTACTGCGGATTCTACCGGACTTAACTAAGGAGGCTGATTATGACTATTTCTCGCGCTCAATTAGCGAAGGAACTAGAACCCGGCCTGAATGCCTTATTTGGGTTGGAGTATGACAGGTACGAAAACGAAGCGGCTGAGATTTTTGAATCAGAAGGCTCTGACAGAGCATTTGAGGAAGAAGTCATGTTGTCTGGTTTCGGAACTGCTCCCGTTAAAACAGAAGGCAGTGCAATTAACTTTGATGACGCGCAGGAAACTTATACTGCACGTTACACAATGGAAACTATTGCTCTAGCGTTCTCTATCACTGAAGAAGCTGTAGAAGACAATCTTTATGATCGTCTAGCGGCCCGATACACTCGTGCATTGGCTCGTTCTATGGCTCAAACCAAGCAAATCAAAGGAGCTAGTGTTTTAAACAATGCGTTTTTAACCACTTCTCCAATTGGCGACGGCGCTGCACTTTGTTCAGCCGCTCACCCAAGTTTGTCTGGTAATCAGAGAAACCTTTTAGAGACTCCTGCTGATTTGAACGAAACGTCTCTTGAAGACATTTTGATTCAGATTGCTGGGTTTACTGATGAAAGAGGTTTGAAAATTGCCGTTCGCGGCACTAAGTTGTTGATTCCTAAAGAACTTCAGTTTATTGCTGAAAGAATCATTAACTCAAACCTTCGTCCGGGTACGGCCGATAACGACATAAACGCAATGAAATCAATGGGAATGCTTCCAGAAGGAGCGGCCGTAAACCACTTCTTTACTGATGCCGATGCGTACTTTGTTAAAACCGACTGTCCAAATGGTTTCAAACTCTTCAACCGTACTCCGCTTAAAACAGCGATGGAAGGAGATTTTGACACTGGTAACATGCGATTCAAGGCTCGTGAGAGATACGCTTTTGGCGTCTCTGATTGGCGTTGTGTCTATGGAACACCGGGCGCATAAGTAACTTTGTTGTTACAGAGAAAGGGCGGCATTCTTGTCGCCCTTTTTTTATTGGTTTATACTAAGTAAGTTACCTGACTATTGCATCCCGCAGTAGACACTAGCCACGACAGGAGAACACTACATGGCTACTCATTTTAAAGGCCCGATTCTTTATTCGGCAGCCCAGAAAGGGCTGGAAAACTTAAACATAGGCGTATGGCCCGATCAATGTTCCAAATGGGACGACTTTGTTGATGAACTCGACACTGGCTGGACTGTTGTAAAAGACAGTGGCGCAACGGTAGCTATTGCGGCAGACGTTGCTAACGGAGTATTGGTTATTACTTCTACGGCAACGACGGACAACGATGGCGGCTCTATTCAAGCCAACGAAATATTTCGATTGCCTAATGTACAAGGCGAAATGGTTTATTTTGAAACAAGGATCTATGTAGACAGCACATCTGGTTCAGGTGTGGGTCAAATGGATGCTTTTTGGGGAATGTGCGAAAACTTTGCTACTAACCCAGAAGCGGGCTTTTTGTCATCTAACCGTATTGGTTTTCAAATGGATGATGGCAGCGCAAGGCTTCGGTTAATCACTGAGAGTGGAGACTCTGAGACAGAAACTGTCTTGACAAGCACTCACGATTTGACTGACGGAACTTTCGTTACATTAGGCTTTACTGCAACCAAAGGTAAACTTACTGGCGGAACTGAAGTAGTTAAGTTCTTTGTAGATAAGCAGTTGGTAGGTACTCATACCGCGAATGTACCCACTGCAAACATCACTCCAGCGATTATATCGGTTAGTGGAGATGCTACGGGAACCAAAAGCATGGGCGTAGACTATGTTTTGGCAGCGCAGGATCGAGGTGTTTCTTATAATATAAGTGTATAAATTATGGCGACTACAACTCGTAAACGTGCGCGAAACGAAACCGGGAAGTTTAGAGGGGATGACCCCTCTACTCCCGATATTAATGAAGCTTGGGAGGAGACTACCGTGGCTACTAAGAAAGCACCTGCGAAAAAAGCCGCAGTTAAGAAAGCACCTGCGAAAAAAGCCGATATGCCAAGTCCGGGCAGTGCTGCATACAAAGCCATGATTTTGCGTGGCGAAATTAAGGAGTAACTTATGGCAGGTTCAGATGTTTTTTCGACCTATGTCTTATCGTCAGATGTTGCTGCTGTCGATCCAAATGGGGTTTGTGAAGCACAAACTACTGGAGGCGCAGCCAATTTAACGATTGATGGCGCCCTTACAAGTGGTGGAGTTGCTACTTTAGTTCCGGTGCGTAATGCAACAGTTACCTCTGCGGGTTCGTCGGAAACAGGTAAAACTTTTACTTTTACCGGGACAGATGCAAACGACAATGCTGTAACCGAAACTTTAAATGGTCCGGGTTCCTCGGCAACTGTAAGCACTACAAAAGTATTTAAAACCATAACCCAGATCGCTGTTAGTGGGGCTTTAACCGGCAACGTAACCGTAGGAAGTGGGACGACTATTTCTAAAACTATTTTTGCCGGAAGGGCGCGTATTAGAGGCGTTTATTTTGTTAATAGTGGCAACTCTGGTCCGTTAGCTTTTGTTAATGGTAATAACGGGGATGCGGTTTTGACATTACAAACTTCTGGTACGGCAGCCAGTTCAGATTACCCCGACATTCCTGATGAAGGGCTTTTGTGTTCAGACGGGGTTTTTGTTAATTTTTTAGTAGCCGATGTTGCGGCTTTTACGGTGTTTTATAATTAATGGCTACTACTAAGAACGTAGAGCGGTTGCCTAGCGGTAGGTTGAAGTACCGAGGAGAAACTTTTGCTGGGTATAACAAGCCTAAAAGAAGCGTTAAAGGCGCTAAAAAGTCGGCGGTTTTGGCTAAAAAAGGTACAGAAATAAAGTTAGTGCGTTTTGGTGATGCCAACATGACGATAAAAAAAGATCAACCTAGCCGCCGTAAAAACTTTAGAGCGCGTCACAATTGTGATACTGCTAAAGATAAATTCACGCCACGTTACTGGTCATGTAAAGCATGGTAATAGAAGACGCTATTAAAAAAGAAATTAGGTCTTGGTCTAAGGAAGCTTTAGAAAAAGTTAACCCTAGCTTTGCTAATTTGCCCCCATGTCCTTTTGCCGAAGGAGCGTGGGCGGAAGACCGCGTAGGGATTGCGTTTAAGACGTGTCCCGCTTTTCAAGATTTAACGACGTTGATTTCTACTTGGGACGATAAAAACGATTTAGTGGTTCTTGTGGACCTTAATTACATTAAAGATTCTGAAAAGTTTTATCAGCACATTGACGGTTTGAATGAGGCTATTTCTCAAGGTATTTTTATCGAAAAAGACATTTGGTTAATGGCGTATCATCCCGAGGATCAGCCTAGCGATATTGTTTACACTGAAAATGATTTTTTAAGTGTGATAGATACCGACTATGCCATGATTTTTATACAAAGATTAAGCAAGTTGCATGAAGCTGGAGAAAAATTAAAGAAAACAGGGTATTACACAGAGTATGAACAACAATTTGGTTTAATGGATATGTTAAGAGTTCGTGAAACCTACTACCGGAGGCTTAAAAATGGCTCGTAAAAAACAAGGTTATGATTCTCGGTTAGATGAATCTTTAGGCGAAAGAAACAAAGGTAAGAAAAAGCAAAGCATGGCTTCTCGCCGTAAAGAAAGCGAAGGCACTGAAAAGTCTATGGGCCGTCGTAAGTTTGCGGCGGTTGGTACTATGGACAAAGGTAACCGCAAAACCAAAGCAAAAAGAGTGGTTAACTTAGGTGCAGGTGGAGCAGTAGGAAGAAGTTCAGGCAGTTCGGATAGTTCTTCTAATACCCCTCAACACAAACTTATGGCTATGGGAAAAAGCGTTCCTCAAGGCAAGTCGCCCGTTAAAATGCGCGGTGGCGGCATGGCGGCGGTAAAGAAGATGTCTCGGGTAAAAGGCCCTAGAGGGCGCTAATGACTACCTCTGGTTCTACCGATTTTGAGCTAGATGTAGCGGACTACATCGAAGAGGCTTTTGAGCGTTGTGGAAAAACAGTGCGTACTGGTTACGACTTAAAAACAGCCAAACGCTCTTTGAACCTATTGTTAGCAGAATGGGCAAACCGTGGGCTAAATCAATGGACGATTAGAGAAACCACGATGCCTTTAGCGGCAAACATACGTGTATATCCCGGTGGAATACTTACTATGTCTGTTGCAGCTTCTGCTAATTTCACTATAGGTGAAACTTTAACGGGTGGAACTAGTGGTGCAACGTGCCAAATTACCAGCATTCCCTCTGCAACGAGTTTTGCTATTACTCTTCCGGTAGGTTCGTTTTCTAATGGGGAAGTGATTACAGGCGGAACTACCGGTACGGCCACCACGCTATCAGCGGCAATAGACTTTTTAGATGTTCGCGGAACAATTGATATCTTGAGCGCGGTTTTAAGAAGAGACAACACGGACTATTCTATACCTCGGGTAAGTAGAGACGATTATCTGGTAATACCGAATAAAACGACTACAGGAAGAGTAGATCAGTTTTTCTTGAACCGTTTGGTCACGCCTCAGTTAGAAGTATGGCCGACCCCGAATAACAATACGGATATTATTGTGTACAACCGGCTTACTCGCATACAAGACGCGGATACTTTTACCAATACAATGGAAGTACCTTTTCGGTTTTACCCTTGTTTAACCGCCGGACTTGCTTACTATCTATCCCTTAAAATTGCCCCTGATCGCACTACGTTGCTTAAAACACTGTACGAAGAAGAATTTATTGTTGCGGCAACGGAAGATAGAGACAGAGCCTCCTTTACCATACAGCCCTCTGTGGCGTATGCGAGGGTTAATTAATGGGTAAGTTTGCTCAAGGCAAATACGCCCTAGGCGTGTCGGATCGTTCCGGCTTTGTGTATAAGCTTAATGATATGCGGCTTGAGTGGACAGGTTCTTTAGTAGGGCCGGATGAGTGGGAAAAAAAACAACCTCAACTTGATCCTCGGAAACATATTAGTGATCCGCAAGCGTTGAAGAATCCACGCCCAACCACACCGATGGTGTTGTCTATTTATGTTGGAGTTCCTTTGGTTGAAGCCCCTAATTTAAGGAACCTCACTGCTTTTGGTTTTGTGGGCCAAGTTAGCGTAAACAGTGTGGAAGCCGGAGTCACCGTTAATTTAACAGGAGTCTCGGCCACTAGTGCGGTAGGTTCTGTAAGTGCTACGCCGATAACCACTTATGCTATTACTGTGGCTAATCCGGGGTCCGGTAACAAATATTATATAGATGGTGTACAGCAAGCGACCTTAACCTTAAATGAAGGATCTACCTATAGACTAGATCAAGCTGATGGTACTAATGGTACTCATCCGTTACGTTTTTCTACTACCTCTGATGGTACGCATAGCGGTGGAACCGAGTACACCACGGGTGTGACTGTTAACGGCGTAGCGGGTAATCCGGGCGCTTACACTGAAATTGAAGTTGCTACGGGAGCGCCTACGCTTTACTACTATTGTACTAATCACTCAGGCATGGGAGGACAGGCGAATACGCCTTAATAGCATGAATAGTAGAGTAAATTTAGGCGCAGCTTGTCCTTTACGAATGAATAAAGGCGGAGAGGCTAAAAAATCGAAAGTAAATGAGGCGGGTAACTACACGAAGCCTTCTATGCGTAAGCAAATGTTTAATAGAATAAAATCAGGCGGAAAAGGGGGAAACCCCGGTCAATGGTCGGCGCGTAAGGCTCAGATGTTGGCAAAGCAATACAAAGCAAAAGGTGGAGGCTATCGAAATTAATGGCTTTGAAAAAATCTCAACAGTCTTTAAAAAAATGGACTAAACAAAAATGGGGTACAAAGTCAGGGAAACCGAGTGCAAAAACAGGAGAAAGGTATTTGCCTAAAGGGGCAATAAAATCTTTGTCTGCCAAAGAATACGCGGCTACCACTCGTAAAAAACGAAAAGACACTAAAGCAGGAAAACAGTTTAGCGCACAACCAAAAAAAATAGCTAAAAAGACAAGAAGACACCGATAATGGCATTTACATACGATCAGTTAAAGACAGCGATACAAGATTATACTCAAAATACGGAAACGTCTTTTGTTACTAATCTGCCTATCTTTATACGTTCTGCGGAGGAGCGTATTTTAAAGACGGTTCAGTTGACGTTGTTCCGTAAAAACTCTACTGGAAACATGACCCAGACGGATGAGTTCTTGATCATGCCCACTGATTTTCTGTCGCCGTTTTCATTGTCTTTTACTGACTCTAGTAATGACAAAAAATTCTGTGATTTTAAAAGCGTAAATTTTATTCAAAGTTTTAATCCTGATAGGACGCTTACAGGGGAACCGCGTTACTACGCTAGTTTTGACGCTACTTCTTTTATTATTGGCCCTACGCCTAATGATAACTATAGTGTAGAGCTTCATTATTTTTATCGGCCAGCGAGTATTACTGCCGGAGCAGGAAGCGGAGAAACATGGTTAAGCCAAAATGCAGAATTAACTCTTTTGTACGGCTGTTTAATAGAAGCGTATGTCTATATGAAGGGTGATCCAAGTTTAATGCAAGAGTATGAACAGCGTTACGCTGAATCGTTAGTTGCGCTTAAACAGTTCGGTGAAGCTAAAGAAGTTACCGATCAATACAGAACAGGAATGGTGATAAGGGATAAAACATGATAACCAACGATTTAACAATGTCTGTTGGAAATGTAATGGTACATACTACCAATAACCGAGGATTTACCCCTGAAGAGGTAGCCTCTCGGTGTGTGGACAGAATTATCAGCATTTCCGATCAAGCCAATCCTGTGCTACAACAGCAAGCTCATGCGTTTAAAAGCAATATTGAAACGGTTGTTGCGGGATATATTAAAGAAGCGATTCAAAGTGATAGAACTACGATTTATAATGCGTTAAATGATGCTGGGGAACCAAAACTAGCCGAACTGATTAGGAGATTATGACATGGCTTTTAGTGGAAATTATATGTGTACAAGTTTTAAGCAAGAGCTTATGGAAGGAGTACACAATTTAAAAAGCGGGGGCAACACCTTTAAAATGGCTTTGTATACGAACAGCGCCACTTTAAACGCAAGCACTACCGCGTATACTGCTTCTGGCGAAGTGTCAGGAACGGGTTATGCTGCGCCGGGAAAAGATTTAACTAACGTAAACCCAAGTGCCTCTGGAACCACAGCTTTTGCTGAGTTTGGAGATCAGACTTGGGGATCGTCTACGATAACTGCAAGGGGAGCGTTAATTTACAACGACACCGCTGCTGGCGACCCTTCTTTGGTTGTTTTAGATTTTGGTTCAGATAAATCGTCAAGTGCGGGTGATTTTGCAGTGGTTATGCCTACGTTTAACTCTACTTCGGCGTTGATTAGGATAGCCTAAGATGGCAGACGTAACCATCCGGTTAGACGGATGGGGCCAAAATAGCTGGGGTAATGACTCTTGGGGAGAAACCTCGGCAGGAGTTCAAGCGACTACGGCAGTAGGAGGGGTGACTCTTTCGGGTGACTCCACTGTAACAGTGACCGGCGTAGAAGCCACTTCTGCTGTGGGTAGTGTTACGGCTACGGTGGTTCGGCATGTCACGATTTCCTTAACAGGAATAGCTGCTACGTCTGCAACGGGGTCAGCTACAGGAAGCATACCGGTAACCGTTCCGTTAGAGGGATGGGGAATTGGAGATTGGGGTGATGCCGGATGGGGTTACTCTAACGCAGGATCGCAAGCAACAGGGGAAGTAGGTACTGCTATTGCGATAGCGCAAGGCACTGCTAACGTGGTTGGTGTAGAAGCTACCACAGCAATTGGTTCGGTAACGACAACAGGTACATCCAATGTTACGCTTACTGGGGTATCTGCAACAGGGCTTTTAACGGCAGCAACGGCTAGTCTTCCGGTTATTGTTAATGTAACGGGTACATCCGCAACAAGTAGTGTAGGTACAGTAACGCAAAGCACAAGTATTACGGCAATTTTAACTGGAGTGGAGGCAACTGGGGCGGTCGGCGGCACTTCAATGTGGATAGAGATACAACCGTCACAAACACCAAATTGGGTTCCAATGGCAGCATAAAGAGGTTTTAAAATGGCAACGTATGTTAATAATTTACGATTAAAAGAGATTGCCACTGGCGCAGAGAGTGGCACATGGGGTACAAGCACTAATACTAACCTAGAATTAATAGGGGATGCGCTTGGGTACGCTACACAAGCATCTTTTTCCTCAGACGGAGATGTGACTACTACGGTAGCTGATGGCGTAGCTGATCCGGTCCGTGCTTTGTATTTAAAAGTTACTTCTGGCGTTTCCTTAACGTCAACTAGGACCCTGACAATTGGGCCAAACACCGTTTCTCGCGTTATGTGGATAGAAAACGCTACTAGCGGAAGTCAGTCTATTAATGTTTCACAGGGTTCTGGTGCTAATGTCACTATCCCCACTGGCGCAGCCAAGATTGTTTATCTTGATGGTGCGGGTTCTGGGGCGGCTGTGGTAGACGCCTTGGGTCAAGTTGATGTGGGTGATGGAACCGTAACTAGCGTAAGTGGTACAGGTACAGTCAACGGGATCAGTCTTTCCGGCACCGTCACTAGCTCCGGTAACTTAACGCTAGGGGGCGCGTTATCCGCGATTAACCTTACATCACAAGTTACAGGTACATTACCTGTCGCCAACGGCGGTACGGGTGCAACTTCTATAACTGCTAATAATGTGGTTTTGGGTAATGGCACTTCAGCCGTACAAGTTGTAGCGCCCAGTACATCAGGTAATGTTTTAACATCTACAGGTTCTACGTGGCAGTCAACAGCCCCTGCCGCTAGTGGAATATCAGCAGGAACTTCAATCGCGCTTGCGATGGTCATGGGATTCTAACGGAGAAATATAATGGCAAACCCCAATATAGTAGCAGTAACGAGTATTTTAGGTGAGACGACCTACCTAACTCCTTCAGGAACGTCGGAGGTAGTTTTGTTGCCTAACGCAGCAAGCAGTGGCTTGGTCTATAAAATTAATCAGATTGTGGCGGCTAATGTTGATGGCACAAGTGCGGTTAACACAACGATAAGTATCTACACTAACGGCGCGGTAGCTCAAGGCTCTGCTCCTTCTAGTGGGACAGCTTTCCCAATTATTTCTACACTTAGCGTCCCTGCTGATGCGTCAGTGATTGCTGTGGATAAGACTACAGCTATTTACTTAATGGAAGGCACTTCCATCACTGTAACCAGTGGGACAGCAAGCAAGATTACCTACAGCGTAAGCTATGAGAAAATTTCTAGCTCGTAAGGAGTAGCTCATGCCTATTGGTAGTGATAAAGGTTTTATTGTAAAGCCGGGGTTTGATCCATTGGCGACCCAGACCAGTTTGAGTTCTAGTGATGTTTTTAGTTGGGGATATAATCACAGAGGTCAACTAGGCTTGGGTGATACCGTTGACCGATCTTCTCCAGTACAAGTGGGTATTACGGAGTGGCTTACAGCTTCAGGGGGTTATGGTTGGGCGGGAGCAATTAAAAACAACAACACGCTTTGGACTTGGGGGAATAACTCCGCTGGGCAACTAGGTAACGGCACTACTGGTAGTGTGTTTTCGACCCCCATACAAGTCGGTGTTTACACTAACTGGTCACAAATTGCTGCGGGTGGAAACGACGGCCTAGCCATTAAAACAGACGGCACACTATGGGCATGGGGTCAAAACGCTTTTGGAGCCACTGGTCAAGGTACTACGGGAGTAGTCAATACTCCAGCACAAGTTGGCGCTCTTACTACGTGGGCCACTATCGCTGGGGGCTTTTATGCTAGTCATGCAATTAAAACAGACGGCACTCTTTGGAGTTGGGGCTACGGACAAAATGGCCGACTAGGTTTAGGTAATACCACTAATTATTCCTCTCCGGTACAGGTTGGCGCTCTTACTACATGGCTAGACATAACTGCGGGTTATGGTTGGGCCGCAGCCATTAAAACAGATGGCACTATCTGGATGTTCGGTAAGAATGATCGAGGCCAACTAGGTCAAGGCACTGTTTCCGTTGGAATTTCCTCCCCAGTACAAGTCGGCGCTCTTACTACGTGGCTAAAAATAGCTTCAGGGGCTTATCATGTACTTGCGATCAATACTGCTGGTCAACTTTATGCTTGGGGAGGTAACAACTACGGTGGTTTAGGACAAGGCAATACAACTAATTATTCTTCCCCTGTGCAGGTAGGGGCATTGACTACATGGGATAAAATCGCTGGTGGCCCTTACACTTCCTACGCTATCAAAACCGACGGCGCTTTTTGGTCTTGGGGATATAATCACAAAGGTCAATTAGGGGTAGGCAATACCACTAATTATTCTTCCCCTGTACAAATTGGTGCTCTTACTGCGTGGTCTTTTTTACCTAAAATGTCACAAAGTCATGGTGTGCTTGCTTTACAATTTTAAGGAATTGATATGCCAATTATAACATCAGGTGTCCAATACTCAGGTAGGTGGAACCTCCAAGCACAAGCGCAAGCTGAAGCTGCGAGTAAGTGGCCTGCGCCGTTTACTTTTTTGTGGGTTTGGGGTCGTGGTTCTAATGGGAGATTAGGTTTAGGCAGCACCACTAGCTACTCCTCTCCAGTGCAACTAGGTGCGGGGGATAATTGGGCAGATTTGGACGGCCCTTTTGATGGGGGTTTTGCTCTAGGTATAAAAGCAAACGGTACACTATGGGCTTGGGGAAGCAACGGTAGCGGTCAACTAGGCTTAGGCAGCACTACTACCTATTCTTCTCCAGTTCAGGTAGGCGCTCTTACTACGTGGTCTTCTGTATCAACAGGCTATGACTGTACTGTGGCACTTAAAACAGACGGTACTCTGTGGTCGTGGGGTAGTGCTAGTAACGGGCAACTCGGTCACAACAATAGCACCACTATTTCTTCCCCAGTACAGATAGGCGCACTTACTACGTGGGCCTCAGTATCGGTTTCTGGGGCGAATGCAGGCTCAGTTGTGGCGACTCAAACTAATGGCACACTATGGGCTTGGGGGGCAAATGCACAAGGTCAACTAGGCCAAGGTAATACCACCAATACTTCTTCTCCGGTACAGGTTGGGGCATTAACCACTTGGAAAGATGCTTGTACAGGAAGCTTGTTTACGATTGCCACTGCGACGGATGGTACTTTATGGTCATGGGGTGCTAATAATAGTGGACAGTTAGGACAGAGTAATACCACTTCCTACTCTTCCCCTGTCCAAGTCGGCGCGTTGACTAACTGGGTAGTGAGAGAGGGAACAGCTGGAAAAGACTTTTGCTCTGCCGTTAAAACAGACGGCACTTTGTGGACTTGGGGGTTAAACAGTGTTGGGCAACTAGGCCACGGAAACTACACCACTGTATATAACAGTCCGAAACAAGTCGGCGCTTTAACTACATGGTCAGATGCGGTTGCTAGAAATGGCTTCTTTACGGGTTTAACTACAACAGGGCAGCTTTGGAGTTGTGGCTACAGCAGCTTTGGAGGACTAGGTACTGGGGCAACAAAAATTACAAATAGTCCAATACAAGTAGGTGCATTAACTTCTTGGATTTCCACATTTCGTGCTCCTCAAAACTCCTGTTTTGCCATTCAGGAATAACTTATACTATGCAAAAACAATTACACTTTATGTCAGGCGTACACCGATCCGGTTCTACGGTACTGGCGGCAATACTCAACCAAAATAAACAGACTCATGTGTCCACAACATCTGGGCTTGTGTTTGCCATCGACGGCATGGTTAATACGTGGGCTTCAACAGGTCTTCTTAGATCAGATGAAAAAAATCACAAGATTCTGGTCGATTCTGTTCGTGGAACTATTGATGCGTTTTATAAAGAGTTTGATGCGCCTGTTGTAATAGATAAGGGCCGTGGTTGGCCTATTCCACAGGTTATGCAAGCAATGACTGAGGTGGTGGGAGCTAAACCTAAAATTATTGCTACTGTGCGCTCTATACCCGACTGTATGGCCTCTTTCGTGCGTGTAGCTAAACCCGATAATCTCGATGATTTTATCTATTCGGGCGCGTTGGCAGATAATTTAAAAGCGGCATATATTACACTACAAACTGGTTATGAATATGACCCAGAATGTTTTTGTATCGTTGAGTACGAAGATTTAATTGCAGACCCAAAGGCACAGCTTGACCGTATACATGCCTTCTTGGGGTTAGAGGACTTTGACTACGACTTTGAGGCTATTGACGGTACAAGTGTCCAAGAAGACGATGAAGAGGTACATGGCTATGCGGGTATGCACGATGTTCAGCCAGTGCTTGCGAAGCAGCATAGCGAAGACCCACGGGACGTTTTAAAGCATCACTACAGCACTTTTTGTCAGCCAGAGTTTTGGTTAGACAAACCACGCACCACCCCTGAGTTACATGATTTAGACCTTCAGCTAAGTGCTTCTAGGATGGGTAGTTTTGCAGAGGGTTGGCAGTTAGCCCAGAAAATTGAAAAAGATGAACCAAACAATCACCGTGCGGCATTTAATCGTGGGTGGTATGTGCTGCGTCAAGGCAAGATTCAGGAAGGCTACCAACTGATGGATCGTGGTCGCATAGTCGGTGTCTTTGGTAATTCACCCCCTAACTCACCCACACCGCCGTGGGATGGGAAGTCTAAAGGCGTTGTTTTGCTTAATTTAGAAGGTGGATTAGGTGATCAGATACACCAAGTACGCTATGCCAAGCACATTGCTGCTAGAGGCTGTAAAGTCATTGTCGCTTGCTCTGGCTCTTTGGTGACACTATTTACCGATGTAGAGGGCGTAAGCGCGGTTGTCCAGCACGATTGCTGTCAGGGCGTTTATCACGACTTTTATGTGCAAGGTATGTCAGCCGTTGTGCCACTTGGGTTTGAGTTAGAAGACTTAACAGGCGAACCGTACATTACTAAGCCTAAAACTATTAAAGGGTTTCGTAAGCGCATTGGTCTGCGATGGCAAGGACAGATGGCGTTTGAAGAGGAGCACCAAAAGAAATTCCCTTACCAGTTAATGTTTAATGCCTTAAAAGATATCGATGCGGATTTTATTTCCTTACAACGCGATGAAGGTGCGGAAGCTTGCCCACGTTGGGTTAAACAGGTTCCACTCGATTCTTGGGAAGACACTCGACAGGCTACGGCCTCGTGTGATTTGGTTATATCTTCTTGCACTTCAGTCAGTCATTTATCGGCTGCTATGGGTGTTGAGACTTGGACGGTTATTCCTGTCATGCCTTACTTTCTGTACGCGCAAGAGGGGGATACGTGTCCTTACTACGATACAATGAAGCTACTTAGGCAAGAATCCTTTGGTGATTGGGAAGCCCCATTTAATAAAATTAAAGAGCGCCTTGGTGAGAAAAAGGCACTGCGGAGAGTCAAATGAGTGGAAAGTGGCCCGGTGGTTTTATCAACAAAACAGCCCCAACTGTTGTTGGCCCTACTGATGGCGAGGGCGGTTCTGCGTCAGGCATATGGACTTTAGATGAAGTAGCAGATTATAAGCAGCGGGGTCTGTGGCCTTTACCTACACTTCCTAAAGAGCTATGGGGTTGGGGATATAATGCTAATGGACAATTAGGGGTAGGTAACATAACTAGTTACTCGTCCCCAGTTCAGGTAGGTGCGCTAACTACTTGGAGTAAGGTTAATTCGGGTGGTCAGCATACTGTCGCTATCAATGCTTTGGGTCAAATGTACGCATGGGGGTTTAACTCAAGCGGCCAAGTAGGAGTAGGCAATACCACTAATTATTCTTCTCCGGTACAGATAGGCGCTCTTACTACGTGGCTGAAGGCTTCTGCGGGTTACAACTTCGTTTTAGCTAATAAAACAGATGGTACGCTTTGGGCGTGGGGAAATAATTACAAAGGAAGGTTAGGTGATGGTACTACTAGTAACCGCTCCTCTCCAGTTCAAGTAGGCGCTCTTACTACATGGGCAGCAATAGCTGCGGGACAACAATTTAGCGTAGCTACCAATAATTCCGGTGCGATTTATGTTTGGGGGTATAACTATTACGGAAATTTAGGTCTAGGCAACACTACCAATTATTCTTCTCCAGTACAGGTAGGTGCATTAACTACTTGGTTAACCATATCTGCGGGAAATTACTTTGTAGCAGCAATTAAAACAGACGGCGCGCTTTGGATGTGGGGACTAAATGGTAATGGTCAACTAGGCGATGGTACTACTACCACTCGTAGTTCTCCAGTACAGGTTGGCGCTCTTACTACGTGGAGTAAATTGGCAACAGGCAATAATTCTACTTACGCTGTTAAAACAGACGGAACTCTTTGGGCATGGGGTAATAACAGTATTGGCCAATTAGGGACAAGTAACACCTCTAGTCGTTCTTCTCCAGTACAGGTAGGTGCATTGACTACTTGGTCAGATGTTGCTGCGGGTGATTCGTTTGCTATCGGTGTTACAACAAGCGGCGCTTTATGGACTTGGGGGCAGGGAACTAATGGCCGACTAGGTTTGGGTAACACCACTAATTACTCCTCCCCCGGTACAGATAGGTTCTCTTACTACGTGGAATAAAACATTACCTGCGTTTAGTTGTAATACGACTCACCCTATGCTACTCAAAACTAGTTAATTATTAATTATTAATATAAGGAGACACTCATGTCTTTATTTGTACAAGTAGTAAACGAAGAAGTAAAACAAGTTTGGGACACGCAGCCTCCTGCGGGGGAAGCGGGTTGGAAATCAGCGGTTGAGGTAAAACCAGACTTAACAGCAGATCGTCAAACTTATGACGGGCATACCTTTGATATTTCAGTAGACCCCGTTCAGATTGTCTATGCCGTTAGAGACATCACGGTGGATGAGCGTAAGGGGAAGTTTAATAGGACAGGCTCAAGCCACCTATCGAACCGTAGTGCAAACAGAAATGAACAAAGAGATAGACGAATTTCCTAGCACTCAGTACGACGCTGCGGCAGTGGCTGCGGCACAAGACACGTATGAAGCGAGAGTCACGGCTGTTAATGCGGCTACAACTCACGATGAAGTCGATGCGTTATGAAAAAGTGTGTGATCTTACTGACAGGATTGCCCGATAGCGGCAAAACAACTTTAGCTAAGAAATTAGTTAAAAAGTACGGTGGGTCACACATCAACGCTGATGAAGTCAGAACGGCAGCAGAGGATTGGGATTTTTCTTTAGACGGACGACTAAGGCAGTTTCACAGAATGAAATCCGCTGCTGAAGGTAAAGAAGGGTTAGTTTTTTTAGACTTTATTTGTCCTATAAACAAGTGGCGAGATAGTCTCAATGCCGATTTTATGGTGTGGATGGACACTATCCAGATTTCTAAATATGGAGATACCAATAAAGTTTTTGAGCGTCCTGTTAATTACGATGTGCGATTAAAAAGGTTTAATGATGAGGATGAAAAAGTAGAGCATTTTTTAGATTTTTTTATTGCAGTCCAGACAGAACTAAATAGAACTAAAGCTCTATAAAGATGAACTATGATAGGTGAAGCGATATTAGCTATCAAAGCCTTGGACAGCGCGTTTGTCATGGTTCAGGGTGCGATTGCTAAAAAGAAAGAAGTAGAGGACATGGCCGGGGAAGTGGGCCGTTTCTTTACGGCTAAAGAAAAAGTTGAGGAGCATATCTCCAAAGCTCGACGGGCTGGTAATGATGACATAATGATAGGCAGTGCTTTGGAAGAAGCCATTACTATTGACCAGCAGGAAGAACGTATCGAAAAAATGATGGACAAGATACGGGATCATTACTCCCGCAAAGGTCAGACACACCGTTGGGTTAAGATTAAAGCAGAGGCAGCAAAGATCGAAAAGAAACGAGCAGTTGATCGAAAAAAAGCAAACGCCAAGGCTCTAGCTAAAACCAAGAGTAATGAAGTATTAATTGAAGACTTAGCAAAAACATTTTTAGCTGTCGTTATTGCAATAATTGTAGTGGTTGTTGCAGGGTTTTAATTTTTTGAAGTGGGCGCAGCATAAATGCCGTTAACTAAATTACAGTTTAGACCGGGCGTGAACAGGGAAACTACCTCTTATACTAACGAAGGAGGTTGGTTCGATTCAGAGAAGGTAAGATTTCGTTCAGGATTGCCTGAAAAGATTGGCGGGTGGGTCAAGACTTCGATCTATAGCTTCTTGGGCGTTTGTCGCGCTTTGCATACGTGGGTAACGCTAGGCGGCTCACGGCTCACGGGCGTAGGCACTTCTCAAAAGTATTACATTAACGAAGGGGGGCAGTATTACGATATTACTCCTTTGCGAGCTACCACCGCAGCCGGAGATGTAACCTTTGCGGCGGTAAACACAGAATCTACGTTAACCGTCACTGACGCTTCTCACGGGGCAGTCGTCAATGATTTTGTAACTTTTTCGGGAGCGGCAACACTGGGCGGGACGATTACCGCCGGGGTTTTAAATCAAGAATATCAAATTACTGAAATAGTCGATAACAGTAATTACAAGATTCAAGCCCGTGTTGCGGGAACCACTATTCAAGATATTACCGTTGACGGTCAGGTAAGTCCTACACTTGTGGTAGCAAACGGGTCTGACACCGGTAACGGCGGCGCTTCTGTAGTTGGCAAGTATCAAATTAACACAGGGTTAACTTTGGCTGTGGCTGGTACTGGATGGGGTGCTGGAACTTGGGGCCGTTCTACTTGGGGTTCTTCTATTACCATTACCTCTACTACCGAATTACGGGTATACACGCAGGACAACTTTGGTGAAGACCTTATTTTTAATGTGCGTGACGGCAATATTTATTATTGGGATGTCAGTGCTTACACTTTGGGCACTGATCGCGCTGTACCCTTATCTACCCTAGGCACAGATACCACAACGCCTACTGTCGCCAAGCAAGTTTTAGTGAGTGATAGAGATCGTCACGTAGTCGTATTTGGATGCGATTCCGAAACAAACCCCGGCGTACAGGACCCTTTGCTTATCCGATTTAGCAGTCAAGAGTCTTTGACCACATGGGCGGCTACCGTAGAAAACACAGCCGGTGATTTGAGAGTTGGCGTAGGTTCAGAGATTGTTTGCGCGGTAGAGACAAGACAACAGATACTGGTGTTTACCGACGTGTCGCTTCACGCCATGCAGTTTCTTGGACCGCCATTTACCTTTGGTATTGATCAAATATCCGAAAACACCACTATTGCGGGACCGCTTGCTGCCAAGGCCGTAGACGATATGGTGTTCTGGATGGGCGTGGAAGAGTTCTACATTTACACCGGACAAGTTCAAAAGCTGCCTTGCACCGTGCGCTCTTACATTTTTAATAATTTTAATTTAGAACAAAAAGAATTAGTTACCGCTTCTCTTAACAGTTCCTTTGGAGAAATCTGGTGGTTTTATCCGTCTAGTAGCTCTACTGAGATCGACAAGTACGTGATTTACAACTACGAAGAAAAAGTCTGGTCTTTCGGTAATCTGGTTAGAACTTTCTGGTTAGATCGTGGAGTTAACGATTTTCCAGTTGCGGCAAGTACAGATGGTTACTTGTACAACCAAGAGTCGGGGTTAAATGACGGCAGCACGTCTCCGGCTTCTCCTATTACAAGTTTTATAGAAAGCAGCCAGTTAAGCATTGGCGAGGGCGAAGACTTTGTGTTCTTGACGCGGTTGATCCCAGACGTAACGTTTGAGGCGTCTACCGATGCGGCAGCTAGTCTTAACATGACTCTTCAGACACGAAACTATCCGGGTGGAAACTACGTGCAGAGCAAGGCTTCGGCGGTTACGCAGACTGCTACAACGCCCGTGGAACAATTTACAACCGAAACATACATTAGGCTGCGCGGCAGATCGTTTGCGCTTAAAGTAGACTCCAACACCGCTGACATACAATGGCGCTTGGGCAGTCCTCGGGTGGAAGTCCGCCCTGATGGGAGAAGATAGTGGCAGATATAGACCAAGGTATAGGCAGCATTTCTGAAAAAGTAAAAGCTTTTTTTGCGGGGGCTAAAGAAATGCCCGAAACCGTGTTTGAATATATTCAAGAACAAACTCCATCGGGCGTAATGGAAGACGCTAAAAACATGGTTACAGGTACTTTACAGGGTTTAAAAGAAGCGCCGTTACAAGCCGCGTTAGAGACTTTTGTGCCTCCAGTAGGGATAGCCGCAGGGATAGCCGACGCAAATATGTTAGCGGCCCGCGCTTTAGAAGCAGAAAAAATAGGGGACATAGCCGCTTCTGATTCTTTAAAACAGTTAGCCACGTTATCGGTGCTTAGTATTATTCCGGGGGTTCCTAGAATAAGCCGTTTAAAAGCAAAAACACCTAAACAATTAGCGGAAGATATTAGACTTGAAGAAAGCATGGCTAGGCTAGAACAAACGGTTAAAGACCCTAATAGAAAAGTAAACGCCAATCGCCGTGTTTTACCCGAACCAAGGCGCTTTGACGATTACGAAAATCCAAAAGACCGCGATGACAGGAATCGTCCTCGATGAGTACCCGCAAGGTCGTAAGGCCGTTATTTCCGCAAGCTCCGGCTGATTACAGCCAGAACTACACCGCCGAGGTTGTTAGAGCGTTCTCTGTGTTTCTTCAACAGGTGCAGAATCCCGGCGATCTACGGGCCACGACCCTTACGCTGACGAATTTACAAGAGAATAACCAAGGCTTAGAAATAGGCGCAGTGTTCCAAGTTAACGGAGTCCTGCACATTACATTAGCGAATCAAGCCTACCTAGCGGGCACGTCGGCTACGACGGCAGTTGGGCAGGTAACAGTTACCGTATGAGAAGTGACAATATCTCTACTTTGAGCAATAATAGACAGAATAATAACGGAGTCTTTTTGTGAACGATTTTGTGCGACCAGAATCAATGGAAGTTCCCGAAGGCGGTATTGCTTCTTTTCTTACGGCAACGACCGGAGATTGGGCAGACACCGACGAAAGAATACCTGCAAGCGGTATTGGTAGCGTTCGGTCTGTAGCTGATCAGCTTGCAGAATACGGCCGTTATGAAGATACCTACATGGTTCACGCCGCCGAGGGAGAAACAGTTATCCCGATGGCAGTGTTTGATGAAAACCCACGATTAAAAGCTACGTTATTTAATCAAATGCGTTCAATGGGCATAGATCCCGAACGATACGTGGTGGGTAGCGAACTTAATTCAATTAACCCTGTAACCGGCCAGCCTGAGTTTTTTCTCAAAAAGCTGTTTAGAGGGCTTAAAAAAGCCGTTAAGAAAGTAGTCAAAGTTATTAAGAAGGTAGCGCCCATTGCGTTATCTATTGGGTTATCTTTTACACCGCTTGGTGTGATTGCGGGTTCTGCTTTAGGTAGCGGCATAGGCACCTTGATACAGGGCGGCAGTCTCAAAGACGCGCTCAAGATGGGTGCTATAGGCGGTTTAACCGCAGGACTGTTTAAAGGCGTTACCGGAGCCATTGGCTCTAAAATGCAAGGCGGCACATTAGGGGCGGGCTTTAGAGCGGGGGGTGCAGTCTGGCTTACCCGACGCAATGAGAGCATCACAAGCAGCGGCGCTTAATCAAACTGCGGCACAAGCGGCTAATCAAGCGTTACCGCCTCCGGTTGCTCCGGCAGGGTCTACTACGGTAACAGGAGCTACGAATGCTCCTGTAGCCAATATACCGGGCGCAAATACAACGCAAAATTTAGCGGCGGCTCAACGACAGCCAACCGTCTCGCTACCTCAGAACATGCAGCAGACGATAACCGCCCCTCGACCAACAGCAGTTGCGGGTGCTTCGACGGCGGATACAACGGCTAAAGTGATTAGTTCGCCCTTACCGCAAGACAATACGTTTTATCAAAAAAATCCTGTGTTTGATCCTAATGCAGCAACAGGTACAGCGGCGGGTACAGCGGCGCCTAACACGGGTGAAGCGTTGGCTCAGTTGTCACGCGATGCTCAAGCTTCTAGAGGTGACATAAATACTTTTTATGCCGACCCTTCAAGCGGAATCACGGCAAGTCGGGTAGGTCAAAAAGCGGGAACAGGTTTTGACCCAGAAGCGTTACGTCGTCCCGGCTTTATGGATTCGGTAAAAGATATGTTTGACGGCGGAGGGAATTTTGTCGATGCCGCTAAAGATGTGTTTTTTCCGGGCAAGGTAAACATTAAAGAATACTTAATTAAAGATTTAGGTTTGGCGCCCGGAGCAACAACAAGGGAAATAGCCGTTGCCGGGGGGTCAAAGTTATAGAGACTTGGCTACCGCCGCTCTTGCTGAGATTACCGACAGAGGGCTAAACCCTAACATGCTACGACGTTTTGGTCCGTCTGCGGCTGTGGGACTTGGGGCATTAGGTTTAAGCGGAGGCTTTGAAGGCGAGGAAATTCCCGCGCCACCCGATCCTTTTGATATGGGCGGTCAAAGCGGTTTCGACTTACTGTCCGCCGATCCACAAGCTTATCGAGTATTTTATGCCGGAGCGCCTTATAACTTAGGAGGCAAGCCTTACGGCGCCGCCGAAGGTGGTTCTACTTCAGATTTTCCACGTAGGGACGGCGCAATAGCGGGACCCGGTACAGGGACCTCTGACGATATTCCTGCCATGTTATCTGACGGCGAATTTGTAATGACCGCACAAGCGGTGCGCGGTGCAGGAAACGGCAACAGAAATCAAGGCGTTAAAAAAATGTATGAAATAATGCGTAGTTACGAGGGCGTTGCCTAATGGCTAATGAAACCACCACACAGATAGTCAGAGAAGACCCTAGGGTCGAAGCGTTCCGTCTAGGCACTCTCCAAGACGTTAAAGACCTTGTAAGCGCCAGATTGACAGACGAGTCGGCGCTTCCTCCTGCGTATCAAGTAGCGGGGCTTACCGGATTAGAAAAACAAGCGGCAACGATGGGACAAGCAGGGCTAGGCGCTTACGCTCCTTATCTGCAAGGTGGTTTAAATCAAGTTACTGCTGGGCAAAACATGATTCAAAACGCGGCGCTTCCTACGTTAGGACAGGGCCAAGAGTATTTATTAGAGTCTGGACGGTTAGCCCAACAGCTACGTGAGATTCCTTATCAGTATCAAACGGCTGCGGGCGAAGGAATGCTTGCCAGTGCCGGGACGTTTGACCCTTCTACGCAAGTGTCTAGTTTTGAAAACCCTTATGAAGATGCAGTGGTCCAACAAACCTTGCAAGATATCCAAGATCAAGGTGATGTGCAGCTTCAACAGCAACGCGCCAATGCCGTGGCTAGTGGTGCGTTTGGTGGATCGCGCTCCGGCATTATGGATTCTGAACTGGCTGCCAATATATTACGAGAGCAAGGTAGAGCCGCCGGTAACCTGCGCCAGCAAGGTTATGAGTCTGCACGGAACGCGGCACAACAGGCGTTTGAGAACACGCAGAACAGAAGGCTTCAGGCTTCAGAAGGCATAGGTAATCTGGGCTTAAACTACGGGCAGCTTAGTCAGGCTGACATTGGGCAGATGCAAAGCATCGGGCAAGGACTCGGTTCTCTTGCTGGACAGTACGCGGGCCTCGGCACACAGGCCGCCAACCTTGGCTTACAACAGGCCGGGTTAGGCCAGTTAGCACAAAGCTCAAACCTAAGTGACATTCAAACGCTTACCGCATTAGGTGCTATGCAACGTGGACAGCAACAGGCAGAGCTAGATGCGGTCAGACAAAGCAACGTAGAAAGACTAGCCGCCCCTTATCAACAGCTTGGTTTCTTGTCGGACATTTCTCGCGGTACACCGACTAGTCAAGCTACTATTACGACGCAAGGCGGCGGGCAACAACCTTCTACAGCACAACAGGTTTTGGGACTCGGCATAGCAGGACTCGGCGCAGTACAAGGAGCGCGGACTATGGGAATGGGCTTCTAATATGACAATACTCAATCGACCAATGTTTATGAATCGCGGCGGCTTGATGCGCCATGACGAGCGCACCATCCGTAATGTTGACGACGAGATTTACCGAATTGCACCTAGAACACACGGTAGTGGCGCTGGACGGATTGATGCACGGGAAGAATATGCCCGTGATTTGCGAGAAAAAGATTATTTACGCGCTCAAATGAACCGTTTGGCAAATGGCGGCCAACCTATGCCCATGATGGACCCGGCAATGATGCCCCCTCCCATGCTCCCGGCTCCCGGTCCAGCCCCGGAAGCTCAAGTGCAAGTGGCAGAAAATGCGGCGGCACAACAGGGAGAAGCGTTAGGTCAAGAATATCTTGACGAAATGATGACGGGTATAGACACCGCTGACAGTACCGAAGAATTGATCGACGCCATGCGTGGTGATGACCGGACTTTACAAGAGCGTTATGACGAACTGGCTAACTTTGTAGGAGAACGTGACGCTTCGGCTACTCCTGAATCTGTTTTAACGCTTGTTCAGCCTACGATTATGATGACAGAGCAGGGCGCAATGGACTCTGGCATTGGCGAATTGATGCAAGGCATTTCTGGCGAAGTTGACATGGAAACCGAGATGGGCGTACCTACTCCGATGGGGCAGGGCATTGGCGAACTAATGATGAGTCAGTCCGTAGAGGAAGTCATACCTGAAATGAACGCGGGCGGTCCGGTAAGAATGAATCAGGGCGGCGTTCCTCCTGACCTTTCTAATATTTTAGATCAATATCAAGCACTTACGGCTCCTTCCACGGCAGATGAATTTGGTTCAATGGTGGATGCGCGTATGCCTATTTATCAACGCCTGTTGGGCGACACAGATCAAACTAAACAAGATTTACAGTCCAAACTTTATTTTGATATTGCTCAAGCGGGTTTGAATCTTGCTTCTGGCACAGACCCTCGCACAGGGCAGTCGATGGCGGGCAAGCCTTTAGCTTCGCAGCTTGCTTCTGCTGCTCAACCAGTAGTCGCAAGCGCAGGAGCCGGAGCTAGGGAATTGCGTAACATAGAGCGTGGGGCAGCAGCGGGAGCGTTACAGTCCGCTGAAGCGGCCGAGGCGGCTAGAATTGGCGCTGCACGGGGCATTCAATCCGATATGTTCCGGGGCGCAGGAGCTTTAGCCAGTCAAGTAGAGGGGCAACGCTTTACGGGACGTGAAAACGAACTTAATCGAAGGTTTCAACGAACCGAAGGTGAAAGCGATCGGCAACTTCAAGAACGATTAGCTACAGAAAGAAACAGCTTAACGGAACGCTTGTTTGATAAAGAAACAACCCGACGTATAGAGGAAATTTTAAAACAAGGCGGCGTCCAAAAAGAACTGATTAATGAGCGTGGCGAAGTTCAAGTAGGACTAATAGACGCCAATCTGATTGCTCAATTAGAGCGAGACGGAAAATTAAACGAGTTTGAACTTGGTCTTATTGAAGCAAGAAAGAACGCCGAAGCGGATTTAACAACTATACGCGGACTTGAAACCCGTGCAACTGCGCGTTTAGAGATTGCTGCACGAGCGGGCTTACAAGACGATCAACAGGCTCACGCTTTAGAAATACAAAGTAGAAACATTGCGGAAAACAGCCGACAGTTCGACGAAAATTTAGATGCCGTCGTTAGGCGTTTAGAGCTAGACGAAGACGCTTTGGCAGATCTATCGGAGTTCAGACAATCGCAACAAGGCATTGCAGCGCAAAACGCCGATTCGCTTGAATATTTACGCGAATGGAATGTTTTATTGCAAGAGCAAGGTATTGATTTAGAAAGAGAAGCAACAGAGTTTGGCATGAATTTGCAAGAAGAAGCAGCGGCTTTATCGGCACAACAAGCAGAATTTAGGCAAAAATATCAAGACGCTCAATTCAAATTGCAAGAAGAGCTAAAGAAAGCCTCTGCAATCTTAGACGTGGAAAATTTAGGACTTGATGCTTACCGCGCTACGACAGATCGTATAAATGCTCTTTCCAGTATGCAAACCGACTACACTAAAATATTTGGGGGTAGTCAAGAAGGGGTTATGAGGGGGCTTCTTTCAAACACAGAAGCGTTACAAAGATTTGGTTCGGGACAATCTTCACCTGACGAAGCTCAACAGATTATTACGTCTATAGAGTATTTGGGCCGACCTACTATGAGTTATGACCCAAGGACAGGCGCTCAAGTTTCTACCAACCCGGTATTACCAAGTGCCGTAATTGAAGCAGCTAGGCTTTATGAACAAAACGTCGGACCTATGTTTGCTCAAGGGGGTGCTGTTGTAAAAATGGCTAATGGCGGTGATCCTCAAATGACGGAATTTGAGCGAAGGATGATGAAGCAGCCTCGGTCAGCCTTGGAACCTACCCCTCCTCCAGAAGGTTTTATTGTCGATGAGACGTTAAGTTTTGAAGACGCTACCGGCCCCATAAGTGGGTTAAAAAGGGCTTTAAACGTAGGTGGGGGAACTGGACGAGAATTTGGGTTACCTACCTCTGCGCCTTATATGGAGGTAGATGAAGCTTCCGAGCAATTAAGAGCCGTATCTAACATGACGCAACGCTTTATACGAAACTCTTCAACGTCTGGCCGACCGTTAGCTATTGAAATTCAAGCGTTGGCTGAAGAAATTGCTCAACCGGGTGCGTTTAAAATGGACGAGACTACTCTTGTTAAATTGCAGACTATGCGGAATCAACTGCAAGAGGTTCAAAGTTTGGCTACAAGTGTGCTAGAAGCACCACAAGCTTATAATCAAAAAGTAATTATTGGGGCGCGAGAAGATTTAACTTCTTTGACTCCTTTGCTTGATAACTACAACAAAATAATTAAGTCGTATGAGATCGGATTAGGCAAATTAGACAAGCCTGATCCGTCGATGTTTGAATTAGGTCCTCGCCGCTAATGGCTTCTCCTTTTGACAACAATCCGCAACTTCAGTACGACCTTCGTGCCGCACAAGTCGAAGGGCTGAACGCAGCGGATATTGCCCAATACGTTTCTCAAAGGCGTAACTACGATTACGACGCGGCCCGCAAAGCAGGGTTAACCGATGAAGACATTATCCAATACAACGTAGCTAATGTAAGTGATCAAGGCGCTTATGGTGCGGCCGCTGAAGAATTAGCGACTACCCTTCCCGTTGGTGTGGTTAGTGGTACGGCAGGAACAACAGCCGGTGGTATTGGCGCACGGTCCGGGGCGCGGGTTGGTGCGGGTATTGGCGGGCGAATAGGATCGGGGTTAGGAACTATTGTCGGGCGTGGTCCCCTTGGAGCAGCAGCAGGTTACGGAGTTGGCTCTACTATTGGTGCAGGACTTGGTTTTGTCACAGGAGGTTTGATCGGACTTATCGGTGGCACAACGGCTGCCGCAATACCGGCTCGTGCGGGTATAGATAAACTTAAAGAAACTTTAGACCTTGGTCGTCAAGATCAACAATTGCTCCCTTCTGCACAAAAGGGCCGGGTCTTTGGCGAAACTGCCGGGTTTACCATTGGCGCATTAGCCTCGCCTTTCGCTTACACCCGTGCCATTGAAAGTGCTGCCAAAACAGGGTTAGGGAAAGCATTAGGTTTGGGTGTCCGAGGAGAAATCCAACAAGCGGGCACAGGGGCCTTTGTACCCAACGTAAGTCCTGTCAACTTAGGGTCAGCTTTTTTGTTTGAAAACGCGGCCAACAATGTAGGCATGGCAACAAGCCTAGCAAAAGCGGTAAGAAATTTAGAAAAAAGCGCGACTACGGCGAGAGCGGCGAGAGCTAGTTCACCTAAACTAGGTGTGGCAGGTGCTGTGGCGGCAGGTACGGCAATGGGCGCAGCCGGAGCCGTCGCTGAAACGGTTGATCCGGGCAACTTGTATTTAAGAATTCCTGCTGAAATTGCAACGGGTTTTTCTCCGGTAGGGATAGCTTACGCTCTTGGTAGACGGGAAGCTGCACGTGCGGCAGCGGCGGGCGAAGGTGCTGCTGAAAACCAAGTGATTAAAGTTTTAACTCAAATAGTAGATGACGTTGACGCAGGACGCCAAGCCGCTCACGAACAACGATTGGCTCGTTATAACGCTACTCCCGTAGCAGAGAGGGGGGCTAACCCTCCTGAGTACAAAGGTGTGGACACAGCAGAAATTGCCAGAAGATTAGAGTCCGATGACGTGGGCATACCCAAAGAGTTGTTAGGAGAAAAAAATCTTCCGCCGTTTTCAGGTTATGAAAAAACTGGCGATGAAATTATGCAAATATTTCAAGCGACGTTAACAGACATGTCGGGATCGGCCGCTCTTGATCGTGGTAAAAAACAGTTAGCTAGACAATCTACCGAAGCGGTACAACAAATGGGGGCAATTTTAGACAACCTTGCTCAGTTTGATAGTCCCGCCGTCATGCAAGCGGTCAGTCTTAGTGCAGAAGAATATTATCGACAGCTTATGGAAGCGGCTCTCAATGGCAGCATTGCACGGGCCATGCAACAAGGTGAGCGACTAGCCACTAAAGGACAAGATGGTCGTCGTGTTAAACGTGTGACAGAAGATGGCACTTTTAAATATGTCCCGGAAGGCGATGTGTTAGGGGATGCGGATAACGCCGCTGCTATTCTGATAGAAAGCGGAATAGAACGACCCTATAAACTAATCGAACAAGCAGAAAACAGGGCATGGAAAAAAATAGATAAACGTATTGAAGCGCCGGTTAAAGAAATTTTTAATTTTTGGCTAGAAAAAACTAACCCTGCACGAGGTGGTTCGCAAGCAGCCGAAGGTTTATACATAAAGTACCTCCAAGATTTTATGAAAGAATCGATAGACCCTCTTTATCGTGACACTTACAAAAAACAACTGACTGAAATCGAAAACAATTTTGGACAGCTTTCTAGCTTACGCGGAGAAAAAAGTGTTTTAGAACGTCAAGTTAATGTTTTAAACAATGATTTAAAAGAAGCCGAAACAACCGCACAACGTGCCTTAGTCGAGCTTGGCCCACGTCAAGAAACGGAAAAAACGACAGGTCTTGCAGTGCTTGACATGACAGACGAGCAAATGGAAATTGCAAGTCAATATGACTCCAAACTTAGTGAAATTAACAGCGGCGTTGACGAAATAGAACGCAACTTAAATGAAAAAATTACCCGCCTTGGCAGCATTGACACTTCGATTACAAATCTCGACAAACTAGTAGAAAATTCTAATAAAAAAATTGAAAAAATTATAGACAATACATATGTGCCGATTAATCGTTTGTTAGAGTTTCGATCTCAAATGTTAAGAAATGCCCGGACAAAAGGCTCTACAGAAGCCGGAGGAAATCAAACCGGTTATTACGGCGGAATGGCACGGCGGGCTTTAAACGACATAATGACGATTGGTGGAAAATTTGATAAGTCTGGCGCTATTCCTACGCGAGAATCTTTAGAAGAACTTGGCTTTACGGCCAAAAATATTGAAGCGGTAGAAAAACAAATACAAGCCATTAACAATGCCCGGGCACTGTCGTATGCTAAAAACGAAGTTTTTGACAGAGCGTTTGGTGGAACACTTCTTGCGAAGGATGCCAGCGGCGCAAAGCGCGTGGACCCTTTAGAGCTTGCTCGTAAATTTATTGTTACGTCGGGTTCGATGACCGCACAAAACTTTAAACAACTGGATACAGCGATGGACGTTGCCATTAAAAACGTGACGCCCGCGCAAGCTAACGAGTTACGCGCTTTAAAGAAATACGAATTAGGTGGGGCAAAAGAAATAATTTTGCGTGACGTGTTTGCTAACCGAGAAGGAATCATTCGGTCTAAAGGCAAACAACGCGGCGAAATAAACCTAAATGCGTTAGATCAGGTCCTTAATAAATATCAAAAAGTTTTAGAACTGCCGGGGATGAAAGCAATAGAAGAAGATTTAAAAAACGCTTCTACTTTGCAAGCCCAGTTAGATAAATACCGCGACGACATTGTAGGTTCCGGTTTTAAACTCAAAAAAGATAAGCGTGGTGTGGGCGTACAACGTGCCACGGGACCGGCTAGAGATTTTGCAGGAATTTACAACGGACCGCAGAAAGCAGACATTGATGCTTTTCGTATGTTTTTAGACGTGCCCGAAAGACCTGTAGAAGCTATGCTTGCAATTTTAGATGGAAGTAAACGCACTAATGCGCCTGAAGCAAGTTTAAGGGGTTTGGCAAAAATAGCCAAGAGAGCCGACAGCGGAGAGTTTGGAACAGCCGCCGGTAACTCCGTGCGCGGTTTTAAAGAGGTTGTTCTTAATGCAGCGATTGAAAAATCACGCAACCCCAACACTGGAATCATAGACTTTGCCGCGTTCGGCAATTTTTTAACCGCACCGCTTAATCGCAATCAGAAAAATCCTAAAACTATTTTAGACGTGTTAGTTGAAGAAAATGTTGTAGACGATCAGTTTCGTAACGGTTTAGTTACCATTACGGATATAGGAGAACGGATTAACAAAAGTCTTATGCGCGGACAAACTCTTGAGGGTGACCAAGCATTTGTTCAAGAAATCTTGGATAACAACATGTTTGTTTCAGCCGGTGCAAGAGCAATGGGCGCTGGCACGTTTAGTGGTTTTATGCGAAGTATTCAAGAAAAGATTGGATTGAGGGGGTCGTCAGGGTCGCTTGTTTCAGCAAAATTAGGTTCTGAATTAGCAAGTAGATATTTAGAAAAGTTACCTAGCGAAGCTGCTTTGGCGTTGATGATCGAAACTGCTCAAGATCCAAAAGTCGCCGCTCAAATGATGCGAAAAATACGCAACCCCAAAGACGTGCGTGATTTTCATCTTGCGCTACAACCTCAATTAGAAACTATTTTGGGTTCGACTACTTATCAAAACATTACTGAATATTTACAGTCTCCTGAATTTGAAATGGAAGAAACCGAAACAATCGAAGAAGTGCCTGTAGCGGCCGCACCACGGCCCGCGCCACAATCTAGCGAACCTTTGGTTCAACCGGCGGTTGCGCCTATGCCTATGGCTCCCACTCCACCTCCACCTCCCCCGGCTCAAGGACAACAAGCGGCTTCCCCTACCACTCGTTCTCAGTACGCGGCCATGTTCCCTTACGACACTGCCAGTGAAGTCATTAAAGGCCGGGAAGGCATTGCCTCGTTGATGTCGTGAACGAAATAAAAATAAAAATTAGTGGCGACGAAGCGTTAGCCTTCATTGACCGTCTGTCTCAGATAGAAGCAGACTTAGAAGAGTGTGTGGAGTTTATTCGTGAACTCAAAAAAACTCAGACAAGCCAACCCCGGAAGTCTTCGCCCAAAACGGTCTGAGCCAGATTTATTTTACTCCGTAACGCTTCCAAAATTCTTTCGTCAATTGTATCGGGACTAACTAAGTCTATGTAAGTAACCGACTTTTCCTGACCAATACGGTGTGCCCTGTCCTCTGACTGCAATCGAGACTCTAAATCGTAACTGTTGTTGTAGTAAATCACCGTGTTAGCAGCAGTCAAAGTGATGCCGTATCCGCCTGTTTTAGGATGACCCACAAAAAAACGTAAGGGAGAGTCAATTTTTTGGAACTCAACGACAATATTCTGACGGTCTTCCTGTGCCGTAGGACCATGATAAGTAGCGACGCTGTCTTCTCCATAGACCCCGGCCAACGCTTCCCGGATAGCGTAGATGTCATGGGTGTAAGTCGCCCATATTAGGGCCTTTCCAGAGGTTTCCTCGATAATTTCCATCAGTTGAGAAAGCCTGTTGTTCTTTAAAGTCTGGATCGGAGCATCTTCGTCCGGCTTGATAAAACCACAGGTAATTTGTTGAAGTCGCATGATTTGCGTCAAAATACTGGCGGTAGTCACCATCTCTCCGTTGTCCAACTGTACCAACGCAAAGCTTTTCATTTGATTGTAAGCTTTAGCCTGTTCGTCCGTTAAAGGTACATTACGTCGCGTGTAAATTTTATCCGGTAGATCAAGGCAGTCTTCTTTTAAAATGCGGCAAGTAAACTTATCAAGCTTGTCCCCAAGTTCGTCTAATCGTCTGTACCCCATAAGATGCGGATAATGACCTCCTCCCGGTCTAGGCCGTCTTTGCATCACTGCGTATCGCGCTTGGAAAGCAAAAAAATTATCGTAGCCCAAAGCTTTGTTAGCTAAAAAATCGCATTGACTAAACAGGTCCAAAGGACTCTTGGTAATCGGGCTGCCTGTCAACACTCGGCGGTATTTGGCGGCACGGCCACAAGCCACAATAGCTTTGGTGCGTTGACTCTTGCGGTTTTTAATCGTCGTAGACTCGTCCACAATCATCATGTTGTTAGGGTTTAGCTCCAGAAAGCGCAGCGCGGTGCTTTGTCCTTTTTGTGTGGACATAGCTTCCACGTTCATTACCAAAAAAACTAACTGCTTCTTCTCTCTGTTTTTAGGCACAGCAACGGCAGAAATCTCGGCTTTAAACTTTTCAGTCCAGTTTGGTTGCCAACGGACCACGGTTCTTTCTATGCGATCAGGCAAATGTCTAGGGATCTCTTGTTGAATCCAGTTGTCAAAGACTCCTTTAGGGGCAACGATTAAGACAGTATCTATCTTGTCTTGTTCGTAAAGCGCACCTATGGAATCAATGGCAACCTTGGATTTACCCGTTCCCATTTCCATAGCTAGAAAATAGAAGTTCTTGGTCCACGAGTCTTCCCATGCTGTTTTTTGATGGTCGTATGGTTCAGTTTTAAAGTTGTACATTATTTTAATTACCCTCTTGACATAAAAGATTATATGAGAGAATATGGGGAAGTCAAGGGTAAAAACTACCCTTTAATCACGAAGAGGAAAATATATGAATGATTTGTTAGAAGAAATGGAAGCGGATATGGAAGCCGCTTCTCAATTCAACAATGTTACCACGGACGGTTTGAAGACAGTTAGTAGTCTCGCCCAAGAAGTCTCAAATTGGGAGGGGAAAGTTGCTGAACTAGATGAACAACTCAAAACCGCGAAAGCAAAATTACTTGAACTTACTGATCGTGATCTCCCCGATATGATGGCGGAGGTTGGCATCACTACTTTTACATTAGCTGACGGTAGTAAGCTTGAGGTCAAACAAACGTATGGCGCTAGGATTCCGGTGGCACACCGGGATGCGGCTTTTGCGTGGTTGAAAGAGAAAGGACACGACGACATCATTAAGAATTTAGTGTCGGTGCCTTTTGGACGAGGTGAAGATTCATCAGCGACTGATTTTATGGAGCTTGCTCAGAAGAACGGGTATATCCCCGATCAGAAAAAAGAGGTCCATCCGCAAACCTTGAAAGCGTTTGTGAAGGAACAGTTAGAAAAAGGACAAGAAGTCCCGATGGATTTATTTGGGGTTTTTACGGGTCAACGAGCATCAATTAAAAGGGGTTCAAAATGAGCAACAAAAAAGCGGTAACAGAAAAAGAAACAGAGGAAGCCTCAACGGCATTAGCCAACGTGGCTATGTTTGAGGAAGACGCCGGGGAAGGCGTTGCAATGGGCAGGGAAGACATACAGCTTCCGAGATTAAAAATCTTGCAAGGAAACAAAGTTGACGAAGGTCAACAGAGTATGCCCGGAATTGAGAATGGGGATTTTTATAATGACGCGACCTTGGACTTTTTCAAAGGTTCGGATGGCATCAAGGTTATCCCTTGTGTTTATCAACGTCGTTTTTTACGTTGGCCCGCAGTGCGTGGCACATCCCCTCCGATAGCGGAGTATTTGCCAGAAGGCCCGATGCCTACTACGGTAAGAGACGTTCAAAACAAGGACATCATTACTCAGGAGATTGATGGTAGTCCGTGTAACAACGGCGAATACTTGGAAGAAACTCATAATCACTATGTACTAATGATTCTTGAGAACGGCATGACGCAAATGGCGTGTCACAGTATGAAGAAAACCGGGTTGAAGCCGTCTCGGGCGTGGAATTCACTTGTCGGCAGTCGTGTGGCTGAAGGCAAGAATGGCCCGTTTACTCCCGCAAGGTACAGCCACGTTTATAAGTTGGAGACTTTTGCACGGGAGAAAGATGGTAATCGATGGGCGCAAGTTAATGTGACGCTTGATTCTTCTTTGATCGAAGAAAACCGGGTAGACCTTTATAAAAAGGCTAAAGATTTTGCCAACGCAGTAACGGCGGGTGAGATTGCGGTCAAACATGAAGGTGAAGAAGAGATACCTGCTGCTGTTAACGATAGCGACATACCGTTCTAGCGATGAAAGACGCAGAGATTTTTTCTAAAATCTTTGACGGCTTGAAAGCAGCATTTGGCACTTATCGGATAGATCGTAAGTCTCAAAACGGTAAATCCGTAGGCAAAGCTCAAGTTGTTAAAGCGCCTCGCAACCTAGATAACTGGGAAGGGCATCTCTCTGGAAAGGGAGATGCTATGGGGATTATTCCCATAAACGAGGATAACTCTTGCGTGTGGGGATGTATTGACATTGATACTTACCCACTGGATCATAAAGAACTAATAATAAAAATAAGAAAGCTCGACCTGCCACTTGTTGTTTGTCGGAGCAAGAGTGGTGGGGCACACTGTTTCCTGTTTACCACAGATTGGATCAGTGCAGAGCAGATGCAGGAAACTCTGCAACATATCGCAGCCTCGCTAGGTTACGGAGGCTGTGAAATTTTTCCCAAACAGGTGAGACTGTTCCTCGATAGGGGCGACGTGGGAAATTTTCTTAACATGCCCTATTATGATGCCGAAGACGGTTTACGATACGGCATTAAAGACGACGGGCAATCAGCCTCGCTTCACGAATTCTTTGATATGCACAAGACCTATGCTCAGACTCCAGAGCAAGTAGGCAGTTTAACCATCGAACCCGAAACAACGACTCCCGTAAAAGACGGGCCTCCGTGCTTACAGATACTGGCACGAGAAAAAATATCAGAAGGCGGCCGTAACAACGGTTTGTTTAACCTAGGGGTGTACTTGCGTAAGGCATATCCCGATTCTTGGGAGAGCGAGTTTTTAAATTATAACGCGCAATATCTTGATCCTCCGTTAGGCTTGGATGAAGTCAACATTGTCGCTAAGCAGCTACAAAAGAAAGATTACGCTTACAAGTGTAAGGACACTCCGATCTGCAATCACTGCAATGTGGAATTGTGTAAAACACGCAAGTACGGAATAGAAGCCGCTACCTCTGGCGTGGTGATAGCCAACCTTAGAAAATACAACAGCACCCCTCCGGTTTGGTTTGTGGATGTCGGATCACGGCCCTTGGAACTTGAGACGGATGCGCTAATGAATCAAAAAGCGTTTCAACGATCCTGTGTAGAGCAGCTTGATTTCATGCCACGCACGATGAAAATGGATCAATGGGAAGGACGCATTAACACTTTGTTGCAAGAGATGTCTGAGCATGATGGTTCGATCATAGAGGTGTCTCAAGACGCGAGTATCGAAGGCCAGTTTTATGATTTCTTAGAAGAGTTCTGTACGTTGATGCAACAAGCTCAAGCTAAAGAGGAGCTATTACTGCGCCGTCCTTGGACGGATGAAGAAGAAAACAGAACCTATTTCCGTTTAAAAGACTTTGAAGCGTTTTTAAAGAAGTCGCGCTTTTTTGAATACAAGTCTCATCGAATAGCTCAACGGTTGCGCGATATAAACGGCGAAGCTACCTCCATGAAGATCAAAGGAAAAACTATTCGCGTTTGGGCAATACCGTCTTACGACTTATCTAATGTAGTTATAAGTGTCCCGGACATGGGCCAAAACGAAGAGGCTCCTTTCTAGTGACGCAACAGGAGAAGGATAGGATCAAATTAGAAGCCGACGTTGCTAAGTTTTTAGAAAGTGGCGGGACAATAAAAAAAATACCTAAAGGTGTTTCTAACGATAAAGGCACTGGCTTTCGTGGGCAAAAGAATACTTCGCGGAGTATTAACCCCGATGTTTAGAATCTTTGGTCCTCCCGGGACAGGCAAGACTACTCGATTGCTTGATATGGTGGACGGTGCGCTAGGTAAAGGGATTCCTCCTAATCGCATAGCGTTTCTAGCGTTTACTCGAAAAGCAGCCACCGAAGCTAAAGAGCGGGCAGCCGAACGCTTTGGTTTAAGCTTTGACGATCTTCCTTTTTTTAGAACTTTGCACAGTTTTGCTTATCGATCTCTCGCCATACAAAAGCAAGACCTGATGCAGCGGGATCATTTTGATGACCTGTCTGAAAAAATCGGCATAGAGCTAAACGTCACTAACAACTTAAACATTGAAGACGGCCCTGCGGCCACGATGGAACACCCTGTTCTTGGTTTGATTAATCTATCCCGGTTGAAAAAGACCAACCTTAAATCAGAATACAACGCTAGTTTATTAGAGCTTCCTTGGATAGAAGTGGACTTCATTGATCGTTCTTATTCGGAATACAAGCAGACGCATCGTTTGCTTGATTACACCGATATGCTTTCGATGTTTGCCGAAGAAGCTCCGCGCATTTGCCCTGAGTTTGATTTTTGTTTTTTGGACGAAGCGCAAGATTTATCGCCACTACAGTGGGACATTGCTCATATTCTCGACCGTAAGGCCAAGAAGATGTATGTAGCGGGCGACGATGACCAAGCTATTTACCGATGGAGTGGTGCAGACGTAGAGTATTTCCAAAGTTTGGATAGCGGGTCCGAAGTGCTTGAGCAGTCTTATCGTATTCCTAGACAGGTTCATGCCGTCGCGCAGAAGATTGTTTCCCGCATACATCGACGTTTCCCTAAAGTTTACCGACCTAAACCGGAAGAAGGCACAGTACGACGATTAGCTTCTATTCAAGAACTGGATATGAGTGACGGCACGTGGTTAATCATGGCACAAGCCAACTACATGCTTTCCCCGTTAGCTAATGAACTGAAGAGCCTTGGTTTTTTTGTTTGAACGAAACGGCTCCCGCAGCGTTAGCGAAAAGATGTCTACTGCTATCAATGGTTGGGAGCAGCTACGCAAAGGTAATCACGTTTCACTGCCCACGGTTCAAGCGATTTACTATTACATGTCGGGCAACGGCGGACAAATTGCTCGGGGACATAAAAAAATAACAGGCGAGGCCGATGATATTTTTTCAATGGAGAAGCTACAACTGGAACACGGTTTGTTGGCTACGACTTCGATGGTTTGGCACGAGGCTTTGGACAAGCTCCCGGCGGTAGACAGAGCGTACATTACCGCTTTGCTGCGACGTGGAGAGAAGTTTAATTCTAAGCCCCGTATACGTTTGTCAACGATCCATCAAACAAAGGGCGGGGAAGCCGAGTCTGTAGTTGTGTTTTTAGATTTAACGGCTGCTGCTTTAAAAGGTTCCCCGGATGATTTACACCGGGTTTTTTACGTGGCAGTTACACGTACCAAACAAGACTTGTATCTTGTGGACCCCGACGATTACACAAGGGCCTATGAAATATGAGTGATGATCTCAGCACAAACACCTGTCCGAAATGCCAAGCGACAAGCGAAGAAGTTTTGAATTTGGAAACCCGCAAACGTGTGGGGTGGTATTGCCTCAAATGTCATTATTTTGAAAAAGCCATTCTACGAGAAACAGTAATCCACGAAATAAAAAAGGTGCGGATATGAAAACGAAACTTCAAATGGCGATGTTTCCGCCGAAGTCTGACTGGCTTCCCCCAGAGCATCCCTTTCCTGAGATCTTTGACGCGCCTGAGATAGCTATCGATGTCGAAACACGGGACCCGGACCTTAAACACCGGGGACCGGGGTGGCCTACAAAAAAACGGAGAAGTAGTTGGATACGGAATAGCCGTTCCGGGATGGAAGGGTTATTTTCCAGTGGGGCATCAAGGCGGCGGCAACATGGACGCGAGACAGATTGGCAAATACTTAAAGAAGGTGTTTGATTCTCCCGGCGACAAGATTATGCACAACGCTCAGTACGATTTAGGTTGGATAAGAGCGATGGGCTTTGAGGTTAAAGGTCGCATTATCGACACGATGATGACAGCGGCCTTGATCGATGAGAACCGCTTTTCTTATTCGCTTAATGCACTGTGCTATGACTATCTGGGGAAAACCAAGTCAGAGAAGACGTTGGTGGAAGCCGCCCGGGAGTTTGGCGTTGACCCAAAAGGTGAGATGTACAAGCTACCCGCTATGTACGTTGGGCCTTACGGGGAAGTCGATGCCGAGATCACGCTTGAGCTATGGAGCCATTTTAAGACGGTACTCAATACCGAAGATTTGTGGGACGTGTGGAAGCTTGAAACCGCACTGCTGCCACATCTGGTGAGCATGACTGAGCGCGGGATACGGGTAGACGTAGATCAGGCCGAACGCACTAAACAGGAATTGTTAAAACGGGAGAAGGCCACGTATGCCAAGATTAACAAATTGGCGGGCATGTCTGTGGAAGTTTGGGCAGCCGCATCCATTGCCAAGGCTTTCGATAAAGCGGGGCTAAGTTACCCTTCTACGGAAAAAGGATCGCCCAGTTTCACCAAATTGTTTCTGTCGGAGCATCCGCATGAACTCGCAAAGCTTATCGTACAGGCCCGGAATCTGAATAAGATCCAAGGCACTTTTATAGATAGCATCTTGCGGTATGTCGGCAAGAGCGGAAGAATCCACAGTCATATTAATCAAGTCCGCTCGGATGATGGGGGAACCATCTCGGGAAGAATATCCGTCAACAACCCCAACCTTCAACAAATCCCGGCCCGCGATCCAGAACTGGGTCCGATGATACGCCGGTTGTTTCTCCCGGAGGAGGGAGAGCAATGGGCGGCCATAGATTATTCTCAGCAAGAGCCTCGCATACTAACTTCATACGCTAAACGCTTTGGCGCTTACCGCAAAATGGAAATGGGCGGCGTGTCTGAATTTATTAAAGAGTATCAAGAGAACCCGGATGCAGATTTTCATAGCATGGTAGCGGAGCTATCAGGACTGCCTCGCAAAACGGCAAAGACCATCAACCTTGCGCTTATGTACGGCATGGGTGTTAACAAGCTTTCGCAGCAACTGGATATCCCGTTAGATGAGGCCAAGGATCTGACCAATCAGTACCATCAGAAAGTACCGTTTGTAAAACAATTGACCCAAGGCGTACAACGCTATCTTGACGATCCACGGTCTGGGGGCTGCATCCGCTCTCTGAGAGGACGTAAGTGCCGTTTTAACCTGTATGAACCTGATACGTTCGGGATGACTAAAGCTTTGCCCTACGACGAGGCTGTGAACGCCTACGGCCCTACAACAAAACTGAGAAGGGCTTACACATGGAAAAGTCTAAATCGTTTAATACAGGCCAGTGCGGCGGACATGACCAAACAAGCAATGGTTGACGTGTGCGAAGCGGGGAAAATTCCGTTGTTACAGGTCCACGACGAGTTGGCTTTCTCGGTAAAAGATGCCGACGAAGCTCGGGGCTTGGCAAAGATGATGGAAGAGGCCGTACCTTTAGAGGTTCCTAATCGGTGTGATATCGACCTTGGACCCAACTGGGGCGATGCTAAAGAAATAAAATGATGATATAATCTTATACAATCTTAGATAGGAGAGAGCAATGGATACCAAGAAATGGAAGTCGGTCTTAGTACCCACAGACATATATGAAGAGATTGTGGTTATTTCGCACGTCGAAGGACGCACGATCAGCGGACAGTTACGCATTATTTTTGATGCATGGAAGCGCGAGAATTTAACAGAACAAGATCAGAAATTTCTAAAAGCCGAGATGCGCGAGAAGAAGTTGCAAGAAGAACGGCTTGATGACAAGGCGTTGGGATCTAACTAGGTTAGCTGTAGTCCTTGGGTGACTCTGGATAGACCACGTCCCACGCCCATATCATTTTACTCAGGCACGTCAAGCACACCACTGCTTCGACCGTCATGCCCTCTTCTTTAACGACTAAATCTAAATTAGCGTCCATCTGAAAAGGTTTATCGCATTTCGTGCAATGATGCGTTGTCTTTAGTGGGTTCGGTTCTTCGGCCTCGAAAGAGCCAATCCCGAACGGTATCGATAGGTACGTCATATGTTTCACTTAACCACGCCACTTTCCGTTTCTGTTCAAATCGTTGGTGCCGAATTTCAGCCACTAGTGCGTCCGGCCATTTGCTCGGTCTGCCCATGATTCCCTTTCCTAGTTAAATTATCAAGCTTATAGCTTATCATATTTTTATGTGATAATCAAGTACCCCTAAGTTGTTGATTTTAAAGGTAAAATAAAAAGCTTGCGTTTACACATAATTTATGGGATAATGGTTTTAGCTGAATAAACCCTTCAGCGTTTCGATAGCTGTTTCTTTTTGGAAACGGTTAAGTTTTTTAACAATTAGAGAAAAGGTAGAACTCTATGAAATTATTTTCATTGAACCGTCCTGCGCGTTCAAACCGATACTGCGGCCCTGCCGTGTTATCGTTTTTGACTGGGCAAGACACAAGCGAGTGTGCTTCGTGGTTTCGACGTTTTAGTAATCATCGAGGCGCGGTACGCGGGGCTAACGACCGCAATCTGCGATTGGTGTTAACCAAGCTCGGGATCGATTACGTTCCTCTTCACGTTTACCCCAGAGGTTCGCGGAGTATTAACCCCGATGTCAAAGGGCCGACGTTGGCTCGATGGCTGCGGGAAAACAAAGAGAAAAGAACCCCGGGGCGCGTTTACTTAATTATCGCGGGCAATCATTACCAGTTAGTTACTGGCCGACGTTACGCTTGCGGACGCATTGGCGCGATTGTCTCGATCAAAGATAAGGGTGTTAAACGTCGAGCAAGAGTTACTTATGTGTGGGAACTGGTGATCCGGGACAAACTTACTATCCCAGAACCCCAGTACAAAAAACCCACTTACAGTAAGGAACGGGCTAAAGCCTATCGATTGCTGAAGGAGTACGGGGAGGCCCACGATTTAAGGTGTGAAGACGATCAGTTGGGGTATTGGAGCAGATATGTAAGCTGTCCCGATTGGATTCATAAAGACCCAACCGATTATCACATAGCTCACGATTGGGAAGAGGCGCTTGGGCTTTTGGAAATGTACGTTGATGAGATTGGCACAGCCAACGATATGCGTACACACCCGGACCCCGAAAAAAGTCTTTTGACTCAAGTTAGATACTAGGAGCTACACCGCACAGGGACGTGCCTTTTAAAAAGCTTGCGTTTACACATAAGGTATGAGACTCTCATAAAACAAGAGGAGAACAACTATGACAATTGACGGTAATTTTCCAACCCATCCGAAGACACAGGAAGAGGCCAACAAGCTCTATCAAGTGCTTGCTAATCACATGGCTGATGAAGTTATATTCAGAGATGGCGAAGCTACTTGGGCCGAGGCCCGCGCATCTTTTAATTATGGCTTGATCAAAGCTTTCCTAATTTTACGCCACACCGGGTTCCGGCCTCCAAACGGCGATGTTTTTATGGATGGAGAACTTCCTCTGCCTATGAAGGGACAGGACTTAAAGCAGCAACCGTTGCGCGATTCTCAGGTACAGGTCGAGGCCGAGGACATTGTCGAGTTCTGGGCAAATCAAGCGTGGCGCGAGGGCATGGTTCTAGCAACTATTGGCAAACGCGCCTTGATCGCTTACCGGATGCCCGCCGGTGCAATCTACATGGTCCTGATAGATCACAACCCCGACGCACCACCGGCCAAACGTGGTCTAAACTATGCGGACACTGATCTTTGTTCCAGTTACCTCAAAAACTATCGATATGGCTCCGGTTCAGATTTACATAGGGGTTATCAAAGCCTTTCGGTTAACGCTTTAAAGAAAAGCCCCAAGTGGATGGCCGAAGTAAAGAAAGTTCTTGGGTTTGAGGACGGCGATGTTGATCGAGGGCTGCGGTTTATAGAAGAGGAGTTAAGAGAATGAATAATGCGGGGTGGATATGTGAAGACTGTAGCAATGGATGGTCAGCAATGCTAGGTGATAACGAAGTGCCAGAACGCTGTGAATGCGGTGGCAAAATAAAGGAGAATGCGGATGAACTGGAAAAGACCTAACCACAGTTACGAGCTTCAAGTTTTACAAAACATGATAAACATGTTTGAAGAGCATACTCAACGGGAAGAAGACTTTACTGACAACGACGAAAAATTTGTCTATGAAGTCGCCCGATGGGTTCAAAGCCGACCGACCCAATGTTTCGGTTATGATTCAAAAACCAAGTGTGGTCGCCCTACTTTGCGAGACTTGAATGGGTATCGACGCATCGGTAGCGTGTGCTACGAGTGTCGCCAGAAAGCTTGGGAAGAAAAAACCCCGTCTTTGTCGAAGAGAGAACAACGGAGCATGGACCGTATCGAAGCGGTGTTTAAAGAACAGCAGAAAGCAATCCTTCCGACGAACGAAGAACAGCGCGTCTTTCAAAAAAAATTAAGCACTTTCTGGAACAAAATTAACGGAAACGATCTTATGCGTTTTCATTACGAACAACTGGCTAAGAAATACCATCCGCCAGTAGACGATTCATTAACCACAGAAGAGGAAACACTATGACAAAAGTAATATTCGACATGCCGAAAGGCAAAAAAACCGTAAAACTAACCGACGTTAAGTCGCAACAGGATCTTAAAGACCTGTTGTCCGATGTAATCGTTAAGAAACAGGAGAAAAGGAATGAACCTAACCGAACTTCCTGAGAGCTTAATTACGCTTCACAACCTTGCGCCGGAAAAAGCGCAAGCCCATCTTAAAGAGTTTATCGCTAACAGTGACCGCATGAAAATGTGTAAGTTGTTAATGCAGCACGTCCATGAAAAACCCGACGCAGGGAAACTACTTGACGAGCTATCCAAACTTATTGACGCAGCACGGCGGGAGGGGTACTCTATCCCCGAAGAGTAAGTTAACTACCTTTTCTCGCTCTTTGTTATTCGTTTTTAACTCCTTGTAAAACAGAAGCCCCGGATTGAGGTATACTTGATCCGGGGTTTTTTATTCTAGGAGATAAACGATGCAACACGATACCGCGCTACTGACTAAAGCCGCACACCTCGCGGACCAAGCTTACGATGCCGATATCCCCGGCGCCAAGAAATTTGAAAACAAGAAAACCGATACTACCTGTTTCGTGCTAAAAACTACCGAAGTCGATTACGTGGTCTGGCGCGGAACGGAATCAAAACGCGATTGGCTCTACAATATTTTATTCATACCCCGTCCCATCCGTGGCGCATGGATACACATGGGTTTCTATCGACATCAACAGGGCGTGTGGAAAGATGTCCGTAAAGAACTGAATCCGGCTAAAAAGACCGTCCAAATCGGGCACTCGCTCGGGGGTGCTTGCGCCGAAATCGCCTGTCATCTCTCGCGGGAGTTTAAAAATCTGCACCTCGTTGCGCTAGGCAAGCCGAATACTATGTCTCGCTTTAAGAAATGCCGCATGGACCATCTGCAATCACAATACTCCGTGGTCCACGGTTCCGATATCGTCGCTCGAATCCCCCGGATCGGGTATCGACCGTCAACAGGTGACAACCTCCGGCAACTGTGGTTTGCCAATAACGGTCAAGACTTCGTCAATCCCGATGCTCAAATAAAACAGGACGATTGGAAAGCCAAGGACTCGGTCACCGATCATATGATGAGCGGATACGTCACCAGAATCGCTGAATTTTGCAAAAAATGCGCGACTCCCGAACCGACTTTGCTTAAACGTCCTGTTATGCCGAAAAAGAAGAAACGTAAAAAGGGCTAACTATATAGCGTCGTGGGGAAATAAATAAAAAAAAATAAAAAAAAATCATAAAAAGGGCGTAACTGGTGTAGTTTGTGTAACTAATGGTCTGGGGACCACGGCCCACGGTGCTTTGGGAGGTTACGGGAGGTTAGCGAAAAGGTTACACAAGTTACATAAACTCAAAACAAGATCCTTAATCGAAGAATCCCGTTATAGGGGTTTTGAAAAGTTTTTTTTATTTTTTTTATATTTCTGTATGACTCTATAGAGATGGTGCTTTATACTCTTCTGACATGAATAACCGATATCTTATACCGGCTTCCGATCGCAATGCCAAAAGAGGCCGACCTCCCCGGACGTTAGAAGAACGTGAAAATCAAAAGCTCACGAAAAGGCAGGAACTTTTTGTCAAAGAGTGGGTATCAACCGACGGTCAATCGACTAAACGAGACTGCGCCATTGCCGCAGGGTATCCGCCGAAATCGGCACACGCCCGGGCTAACGATCTGACCAACCCCAAGCGAAGTCCCCACGTTTGTAAAGCTATCAGAAAATATAAAGCGGAACTGGATAAAAAATATTCGGTTAGCTATGGCAGACACGTTAAAGATTTGCAAAGAATCCGCGACGAAGCTTTGGACAATGGTGCCTATTCTGCGGCGGTAGCGGCGGAGAAAGCCAGAGGCCAAGCGGAAGGGTCTATTTATATCAACAAAAGCGAAATCCGGCATGGCTCGATCGATCAAATGGATCGGGCGGAAGTGATGAAAGCTTTAAATGAAATAAAGGCTAGTTATGAGCCAGTTGCTACCTTGGAACGAGTCGATAGCGAAAACGAAACTTCTGAAACGCAAGAGCGAATCGAGCTTTTGGAAGCAACTCCAGAGAGCGATAAAAAAGCATCGGCCGCAATGGCATCCAATTAGGTTAGAAAGTACGGCTTCGCTAGGCATCCCGGATGTTTTGATAGCGGCGGAAGGCCAGTTCGGGATGTGGGAGTTGAAAGTCACCCGCGCCAACGCCGTCCGCATTTCCCCCCATCAAATCGCCTTTGCGGAAAGTCATAAAAACTATTCTGTCTGGTTTCTGGTCTGCGCGGCGACCCCGGGAGGGGAAAGCATTTATGCCTACCACGCCCGCGACGTTATGGAACTGGCTCGAATAGGGTTGAAGCATACCCCGGAATTACAAATTACCCCACCCGATTGGGTCCCGTTATTGGACTTGATTAATCCCTCATAATCCCATATCTTATACGCTTCCGATAAATCAAAAAGGGAGTTTCACTATGCTAATGTGGTTAGCAAATAAGTATGAACGATCGTTTAAGAAAAAACCGCCGATTAGGCCGTACTCAGCCGATTACTATTTTCGTCAAACCGGGCGCCGAACCGAAATTCGCCGCTGCCGCGACCACGTCCTATATATGGTTGTCTGGGATATTGAGCCAACGGTAGAGGCGTTATCCAAGGCTTGCCATCTATTCCCCTCGCAACTTAACTCGGAGAAATGAGCATGAAAACTTTAATACATGTTAATCAGCATAATATCCGGGCGAATGCCAAGGGCGCCGATCTGCCAGTCTTAACCGTCAAGGATTATAAACAAAATCGAAAATGTAACGAGGTCATTTTTAAGGGCGAAGCTCGCTTGGTTTACTCTCCCGACAAACCCCTGCCATGCGGAGCGAAGGTCTGGATACAAACTAACGACCCTGTCGAGATCGTGGGGGCTTGCCAGTAAAGGGGAGGGGTATTTTTAGAAATTACTATACATATAAGACTTTAATGTGCATAATGGGGGTGTTGCCGTGGGGTAACACCTTTTTTTTAACTTGGAGTTAATTATGGATATAAATAGATTTAATCAGGTAGACAGTTTCAACGGTTCGCTTGCGGGCCTTTTGTCTCAATTGTCGGCTAATCAAAATCGTAAAGCTGACATCGTACAATCCACCAGTAATATGCAACTACGCACTTCGACCGCCGGGTATCTCCCCCACCATTCGCAAGCTTACAAAGGGGATCAAGAGAATGTATCGGAAATCATCATCGAAGCCGATCGTGGTATGCCTACCCTTACAACCGCACTTAATCCCGTTGCATTTAATCAACTGGCTCAAAAGGCCGGAATTGCCACTCGCGACGCGAGACGTTTTCAGGACTACTACCCGGCGGAATTCGATAGTCTGGTTAACGCAATTTTTGCGCGAGAGACTAACAACCGAATGATCCGGGCCTATACCAGTAATGATGATAATTACTTTTTGGGCCGTGCTTTTGTGAGCGATGCGTTTAAGACATACGATAATTATGATTTATTAGAGGCCGCATTGCCGCCACTATTAGACAATGTGGAGGCCGACTGGCGAACCGTGCGTGCTACTGTTACCGACCAAAAAATGCATATCAGACTCAAGTCTGAAAATTTCACGGGTACGGGCGCCGCCGTCGGAGATATTATGGCAGCCGGAATAGTGATCTCTAATTCTGAGGTCGGCATGGGTTCTGTCTCTGTCGCCGAAATGGTCTGGACTCTCGTTTGTGATAACGGCATGCAAACCGAAAATCGTAAAAGATCGGCGCATATACAGTCGGCACGGGGGGAGGAATCTTTTGGATTATTGGCGGATGATACCAAGCAAAAAGATAACGAACTCACTAGTTTGAAAATGAGGGATTACATCGCGGCGTATTCTAGCCGGGAAAATTTCGATAATACCTTGCAGAAATTCCGCGCCGCCGCCGGGGATATCGTCGAAGGCGACGCGCAAACTGCCGTCAATAATCTGGGAACCGTTTTAAATCTGACCAAATCGCAAACTAGCAGCGTATTGGACGGATTATTGCAGACCGTCGGCCAGTCCGGGTATGCGGGCAACCCCGTATCTCGCGCCACTTTAGTAAATGCGGTAACGGCCGTAGGTAATAACGTCGAAGCCGATCAGGTTGACGACTGGCAGAAATTGGGAGGTCGTGTTCTAGATCTACCGCGCCGGGATTGGGACCGGGTCGCGGCTGCTGCCTAGTTTTTTAATCCTTCCTTTAAACGCACTTGACGGGCCTTTTGGCCCGTTTTTTGCGTCCCTATACTTATCACACGTAAAGCCGATATACTCCTATAACCATTAATAATAGGAGTATATAAACGTGAAAATTAAACTGTCGACTATGTCGGGTAAACTGGCGGGCGTCGACGCCATTAATAGTAATACTCTCAGCAATCCCTATTGCGTAAAAATGCATTCCAAAAAACGCATTATTTGCGGGAATTGTTATTCCTTTAAAATGCTTGAAACCTATAGGGCTAATTGCGTTGAAGCTTGGGAGCGTAACAGCCAGTTATTGAGTCATTCTCTTATTCCCGTCGAAGATCTGCCCATCATTAACGCTCATTCGTTTCGATTGCATGGGCATGGCGAATTGATTAATAAAACTCATTACCTCAATTTCCTGAGAATTGCCCGCAAAAATCCCGCGTCGACGTTTGCACTATGGACCAAACGAAAAGATCTAGTGGTTGCCGCCGCGAAATCGATCGACCCGGCCGCGACCCGTCCAGATAATCTAATCTTGATTTTCTCAAATCCTATAAAGGACCGCGTTTTAAAATCCCCGCCGAAATACTTCGATAAAGTTTTTAACAACATAACGCAACCTAGCACGGCCGATAATTGTACGGGCCGTAAATGCATAGACTGTCGCCAGTGTTACTCACGCACTAGCGGCGTAAACTCAATAATAGAAATGGAGAAATAAACAATGACACTATTTAATATTCCCCTACGCGATACCATCCCCACAATATGCCCGGATTGCCACGAACTAAAAACCCAGTTTTACGTGCTAGGCGTCAAAAATCTAATCTGTATCAATTGTGCTACCAGTACGGCGCGGGATTTTGAGGCTAATTTCGACGCGATATTTGGCGAGCATACGCCCGCCGCCGCCGCCGATCCGGCGCCGATCCCAGTAAACGAAATCAAAAACGGAGAGTTTATTCGTTTCACTGGTCACGCTAAAAAGCCGACCGTGTACGAAAAGATAGGCTATGACCGATCGACCCGGCGATACATGCTCCAATGCGTCGACGATATTAGCCGACTACGATTCATTAAAGGATCGACGCGGGTCTTTATTACCGATTACTGAGCGATCACTGGGAACGATCTAGACGGGCCTTTTGGCCCGTTTTTTTATGCGCGTTAAAGCAGCCCGGGCCGGACCCGGGGTCCAAGCTTAAAAGTTATAGGCCCGTGGTTCGTGGTTCGTGAACCGTGGTTCGTGAACCAGTACCCGAACCAGCCCTCGAGGCGTCGAACCAGTCGATCTGGGACCGTGGACCGGGGACCGGGGACCGTAAACACAACATGTTGTATATACACATATTTCTCCTGGCCTTTTTTTTTCGCTGCAAGGCCCGTGATTCGTGGGGTTTGGTTAATGAGAATTATTCTCATTTCTAGATATAGTGTCTAGGATTCCGCAATAAAGGTTATCCGGGTCCCCCCAAAAGGTCCCAGATTCGCGCTCAAATTTTGCTAGGGGATTTCCCTCGGGCGGGGTGCTAGAGCAGGTTAAACACCCAAGCAGACGCCGCAATATCAGCACAACAAGACGTTCTTTCTGTTTGCTGATATTGCTGAAGATAGAGCGACAGGCAAGACAATATCTTTCTGTTGGTGCTGATATTGCTGAAGATAGAGCGACAGGCAAGACAATATCTTTCTGTTGGTGCTGATATTGCTGAAGATAGAGCGACAGGCAAG
>UEXL01000072.1_pt1 | contig 57487 bp, 77 predicted proteins | sample 1796671 | NCBI WGS metagenome assembly UEXL01 (sample SAMEA4772471, study PRJEB27181) | metagenome | reverse complement strand
AGCATTGATCTTTTCTGCCAAACCATGGATGCCCCCTGCCTGCTTAAACAGCAAGCAAAAAAATCAGAATCAACAGCGTTGGTTGCTCGCTACCGATTCCTGATTGATCGCTACCAAACATTTCTGGGTTTTTCTTATTTCTCAGACGACACACCGCCTCATCTGAACGCCACGTTTCCCGAATACAGCCTGCTGATTGCTGCTTCACGGCTGCAGTCTCTGGCCTGGGCAATCAGCGAAACCCCAGGAGAAGACATCGGCAAAGAAATCCAGCAGCTTCGACACTGGCTGGCCCAGGACCATAGCCTGATCAGCAAGATGATTGCCAACGCCATGCTGGCCGAAAAACTGCAACTGGTGGCACTTCTGGTTCAACAGGGAAAAATGCCTGTGCCGAACCTTGCTTTATTGAGCCCGGCAGAAAAAAGCTTTCAGTCGCCCTTGAAGAAAGAATTCTCGCTGATGGCGCATTTTTTTCTCCATGAGCAATACCGGGATGGACAACAAAGCGGGAGCTGGTTTGAGGAAATACAATTCAAAGCGGGCCTGAAAAAACATATCAGTGTGAATCGCATGCTGCCTATTTATCAGCACTATGCAGAACTGGCGGAGCAGCCGATTGACGTTATTGAAGCTGATACTTTCCAGCCCGAATCGGCCTCAACGAGCGAGACGATTCGCAACCCCATCGGCAATTTTCTGCTGGAAACCGCGACCCCGAATTTCAAGGAATATCTGCTGCGCCTGGTGCATCTGGATGCACGCATGGCTTTACTGAAAAAGCTGGGCGATACCGATACATCCCAGCAGGCAAACAACCCCTGGACACCGGGCAAGGATGGCACGCTGAGCCGCCAAGACCAGCAGCTATGCTTTCGCCACGCGCCGGGCCATGACCGCTATAACTCTTGCCTGCCTTTGCTGTAAGTCACAGCGGTCATCCGCTTTAGCATGAAGCCTGTTGCGTGCAGCGTGTAGCGCCTCCTGTTACATACTCCGTTGATTGACTCGCGCCATGAGCTGCTCGGCTGATTCCTTGCGCTCGGAATAGCGATCAGTGAGGTAATCGCTGCGGTCCCGGGTCAGGTAGGTGAACTTCACCAGCTCTTCCATCACATCCACAATGCGATCATAAACCCTGAGGGCTTCATTCGGTCATCATCATCGAATTCCAAAAAGGCTTTCGGTACCGACGATTGATTGGGGATGGTGACCATGCGCATCCAGCGACCCAACACACGCAATTGATTTACCGCATTGAATGACTGGGATCCACCACTGATCTGCATCACTGCCAAGGTCTTTCCCTGCGTCGGCCGTACCGCGCCAAGCGACAGGGAATCCAGTCGATCTGTGTTTTCATAATTCCGGTCATGGCGCCGTGACGCTCTGGCGAGCACCACACCATGCCTTCACTCCAGGTCACCAAATCACGCAGCTCTTGCACCTTGGGGTGGCTGGCATCTTCACTATCCGGCAAGGGCAAGCCGTCCGCATGAAAGATCTGCGTCTCGGCACCCATGGCTTCCAGCAAGCGAGCCGCCTCCTGCACCATCAGGCGACTGAAGGAGCGTGCCCGCAAAGATCCATAGAGCAAAAAGGATTCTCGGCTTGTGCACGGCGGGCTTGTCACGGAAGACATCGTCTTGCGTGGGCGCCTGAAAAGATTCTTTGTCGAGATTGGCTAAATCGTTCATAACACTCTCAATGCCATTGCGTCGTCATCGCAAGCGCGCTGGCTTCTACAGATCAATTTTTTCCTGGCCTTCGGGAAACCAGTGCTTTGTGCGGTTAATAATGGCCACCAGCGACAACATGACCGGCACCTCCACCAGCACCCCAACCACAGTGGCCAGAGCCGCACCGGAATGCAGGCCAAACACACTGATCGCTACCGCCACAGCCAGTTCAAAAAAGTTACTGGTGCCGATCAAGCAGGCGGGTCCAGCCACGTTGTGCGCTAGCCGCAAACGTTTTGCCGCCCAGTAAGCGATAATGAAGATGCCGTACGTCTGGATCAGCAACGGAATGGCAATCAGCACAATAGCCATGGGTTTAGCCAGAATGGTCTCTGCCTGGAAACCAAACAGCAACACCACCGTGGCCAACAGGCCCATCACACTAACGGGCTTAAGCGTGTGCACAAAGTTGGCAACCCGCTCTTCACTGCCTAACAAATACCGCGTGACCATACCTGCAAGCAGCGGCAGAACCACATACAACCCCACTGACAACAACAAGGTATCCCAAGGTACCGTTATATCGCTGACACCCAACAACAAGCCGGCAATAGGCGCAAAGGCGAACACCATAATGATGTCGTTTACCGATACCTGTACCAGGGTGTAGTTGGCATCCCCTTTGGTCAGCTGACTCCACACAAACACCATCGCGGTACACGGTGCCACGCCCAGCAGGATCATGCCGGCAATATACTCTGTGGCGGTTTGTGGATCGACCCAGCCGGCGAAAAAGACCTTGAAGAACAACCAGCCCAGCGCCGCCATGGTGAACGGTTTTATCAGCCAGTTAATCACCAGCGTCAGCAGCAAACCCCGGGGGGTTCTGGCCCACTTTCTTGATAGCGGTGAAATCAATCTGGATCATCATCGGGTAGACCATCACCCAGATGAATACCGCCACTGCCAGTTCACATGGGCGTATTCAAAACCGGCCACGGCCTCAAACACGCCGGGCATGGCCACCCCCAGACCCACCCCGGCAGCAATCGCCAGGGCGACCCAGACACTCAGGTATCGTTCGAAAAACGGCATTACTCGCTACCTATTTCACGGTGAATTTTTTGTGCCGAGGCGATCAACCCCAGCGGATTGATCGCCGCAAGGTCCAGTGCCGCCAGCGCTTCAATACGCGCATGCAATTCGTTAAAGGTAGTCTCGAAGGCGGCCCGGATTGTCTCTTCGCTGCCAGTGACGTGGGCAGGGTCTTCTAGGCCCCAGTGCACCTTTGGCGTATCACCCAACCACACCGGACAGGACTCACCCGCAGCGGCATCACAGACCGTAATCACCAGATCGATCTGTTCACCTTCCAGATCATCCATGGATTTGGAGCTGGGATTGTTCACCGACACACCATGGCGAGACAGCACGGCCAGAGCATTTTCATTGACCTTGCCGGTGGGCATGCTGCCGGCACTCAAACCGTGCAACTTGCCTTGACCCAGGTGATCGGCCAACGCTTCACCAATGATGGAGCGACAGGAATTACCGGTGCACAGGAACAGGACATTCAGGGGCGTATTCATCATCGTCTCTCTAAGTTCAGCCGCAACAGGCGGCGTTGGGAAGGGAAATATTCAGCGACGTCCGGGCTGGCGCCACCAGTGCCTTAATGGCAGCCGTGGCCCAATCCGGTAAGGCCGGATTCAACTGATAATGCATCCAGGTACCCTGTCGCCGAGCCACGACCAGCTCACACTGGCGCAGCTGGGCAAGGTGCCGGGAAACGGTGGATTGCGGAGCCTGCATGGTCTCCACCAGATCACAGACGCACACCTCCCCCTGCCCGTAGAGCAGGCAGATCAGGCTGAGCCGAATATCGTCCCCCAGACATTTGCACAGCTGCGTGGGCGTGATCATTAAATCCGGCCTTTATATTCATATTCGGAAATACGGATATTAGATGAAAGCGACACGCTGCAAGTGACGCCCCGTGAACGTTTTGTGGCGATGCCGAAAAAAATAAGGCCGCGCCCGAAGATTATTTCGGCCTTTAAAAGATCAGCGGGTTCCTTGTAGCCAGCTCGCCGCTTGAAGCTCGTAGCTGCCTTTATTCCTTCAGCTTCTTTTCGATTTCATCGATGCTGATGTGGCGCACATCCTTGCCTTCCACCAGATAGATCACCTGCTCGCCGATATTGCGGGCATGGTCGCCAATGCGCTCCAGGGCACGCAGGGACCAGATGATATTAAGCACCCGGGTGATAGAGCGGGATCTTCCATCATGAAGGTTGCCAGAGAGCGCATGGCGCTGGCGTATTCGCATCCACTTCATTATCTTCCGCGGCCACGGTCAAGGCTTTCTGGGCGTCGAAGCGGGCAAAGGCATCCAGGGCATCGCGCAGCATATTGCGCACATGGTTACCGATATGTCGCACTTCCACATAACCGCGAGGTGACTCGCCTTCTTCGGCCAGCTGCAACCCCATGCGGGCAATTTTGGCCGACTCGTCACCAATGCGCTCCAGATCAGACACTGCCTTGGACACGGCAATAATCAAGCGCAGATCCGATGCCGCCGGCTGGCGCAATGCCAACACGCGGGTGCATTGTTCGTCGATCAGGATTTCCAGATTATCGACCTTTTTTTCAGTCTCGATGACTTTTTCAGCCAGCGCCGAGTCTGCCTGCAGCAATGCCTGCAGTGCATCCACTACCTGTTTTCCACCAAACCGCCCATTTCCATCAGGTGGTTGCGGATAGATTCCAGCGCTTCGTTAAACTGGGTCGAGCTATGCTCGCCAAAATGCATACGGTCCATTCTCTTGCTCTCCTTACCCGCGCGTTAACCGAAGCGGCCAGTGATATAGCTTCCGTCAGATCGTGCTCAGGCTTGGTGAACACGGTCTCGGTATCATTCATTTCCACCAGACGACCCAGGTGGAAATAGGCGGTACGGTTGGATACCCGCGCGGCCTGCTGCATGGAGTGAGTCACGATGGCGATGGTATAAGACTCGCTCAGCTCGCTGATCAGCTCTTCGATCTTGGCGGTGGCAATGGGATCCAGCGCGGAACAGGGCTCATCCATCAGCACCACTTCCGGGCTAACGGCAATGGTGCGGGCGATACACAGACGTTGCTGCTGACCACCAGACAACCCGGTACCCGGTGCGTGCAGACGGTCTTTCACCTCTTCCCACAGCCCGGCCTTGCGCAGGCTGGTTTCCACGATTTCGTCCAGGTCATATTTCTTGTTGGCCAGACCGTGAATACGCGGGCCATAGGCCACGTTATCGTAAATGGATTTCGGGAAGGGAATTGGGCTTCTGGAACACCATGCCCACCCGGGCGCGCAACTCCACCACATCCAGCTTGGGATCATAAAGATCCTGATCTTCCAGATGCAGGCTGCCCTTTACCTTACAAATATCAATGGTGTCATTCATGCGGTTGAGACAACGCAGGAACGTGGATTTACCACAACCGGACGGACCGATCAGTGACACCACCTCATTCTTGCCGATATCCAGGCTGACGCCATGGATCGCCTGGTTATCGTCATAGAACACCTCCACATCGCGCAGGCGCATTTTCGGGTCATCCACAAAGGGCTTGCCCACGGTCTGGTCTGGATAGGGGGTGTCTTGTGTCATCGTTGCCTGCTCATTTATGGCCTTGTCTCTGGCCGCATCATTGGTGCCCAGAGCCGGTTTGTCCAGTTGCTGTGCGGTTTCCATAACTCGGTTCCTCGTTATCCGTCCGTTACCAGCGCCGCTCAAGGCGCTTGCGCAGAATCACCGCCAGCGTGTTCATGGTGATCAGGAAAGCCAGTAGCACCATGATGGCGGCGGACGCCAGGGATTCGAAAGATTGTTCCGGGCTGTCTGCCCACAGGTAAATCTGCACCGGCAGCACTGTTGCCGCATCCAGCGGGCCGGCGGGCAGGTCCACAATAAAGGCCACCATGCCGATCATCAGCAGCGGCGCCGTTTCCCCCAGCGCCTGGGCCATGCCGATGATGGCGCCAGTGAGCATGCCGGGCAGGGCCAGCGGCAGCACATGGTGCAACACCACCTGCATCTTGGATGCCCCCAACCCCATGGCCGCCTGGCGGATACTGGGCGGCACGGCCTTGATCGCCGCGCGGCTGGAAATGATCACCGTGGGCAACGTCATCAGGGTCAGCACAATACCGCCCACCAGGGGCACCGAGCGCGGCAGACCAAACAACCCGATCACCGCCAGCCCCAACAGGCCGAAGATAATCGACGGCACGGCCGCCAGGTTGTTGATGTTCACTTCAATGAAATCGGTGAACTTGTTCTTCGGAGCAAACTCTTCCAGATAAACCGCCGCTGCCACACCGACAGGAAAACTCAGCACCAGCGTCACGATCATGGTAAACAGGGAGCCCAGGATGGCACCCAGAATGCCGGCTTGCTCCGGCTCACGGGAATCGCCGTAACTGAACAGGGACTGGTTGAACACCATGCGGGTTTCGCCGGAGGTTTCCAGCTCCGCCACCCATGCCTGCTGCTTTTCGTTCAGGCGGCTGTCTTCACGCTGTTCTTCATTCGCCTTGAGAAACAAATCCACATCATCGTCGGCCAGCAACCACAAGGTGCGGGTTTCACCCAGCAAGGTCGGCTCCTCACGCAGCATGTCACGCAGGGCGTAACCGGCACCGGTGCTCACCAGCTGATTGAGCGCGCGGGTGTCCTGGCGGCCTTCCACGGTGGGGAAGCGTTCTGCCAGGGCATCGCGAATCACCCCCTGATAGTTACCGTAGTTCAGTTCATCCTCGTCGCGGGGGTCGCTGACATCCAGCACCTCCGCGTCGAAGGTGATCGGCAGCTGGATTTCATACTCAACGAAAGCGCTGTGGCCCTTGCCGATAATATCGGTGAACAGCAGCACCAGAGCCATCAGGCCAATGCCGATGGAGCCGATACCAAACGCCTTGAAGCGCTTTTCGGCCCGGTAGCGCCGGGCCAGCGTCTTGCGGACTTTTTCCGTGGTTTCGCTCATAATTTTTCTCCCGACGCTAGTCGTACTGCTCGCGGTATTTCTTCACGATGTGCAGCGCGAAGATATTCATAACCAGGGTGGTGATGAACAACATCAGGCCCAGGGCGAAGGCGGCCAAGGTCTTGGCGCTATCGAACTCCTGATCCCCGGTCAGCAGGGTCACAATCTGCACGGTAATGGTGGTCACCGCTTCCAGCGGGTTGGCAGTCAGGTTGGCGGCCAGGCCAGCGGCCATTACCACAATCATGGTTTCCCCAATGGCACGGGACGCAGCCAACAGAATGCCCCCCATGATGCCCGGCAGGGCCGCCGGGAAAATCACCTTCTTGATGGTTTCGCTCTTGGTGGCACCCAACCCCAATGAACCGTCACGCATGGCCTGGGGCACCGCCGTAATCACGTCATCTGCCAGGGATGACACAAACGGAATAATCATGATGCCCATCACCAGGCCAGCGGCCAGGGCCGACTCGAGGCCACATCCAGGCCAACGGATTCACCCAGCCGCGGATAAAGGCGCCACCGTCAGGGCGGCAAAGAAGCCGTACACCACGGTGGGCACCCCGGCCAGCACTTCCAGTGCCGGCTTGGCCACCGTCCGCACCCGGTTGCTGGCATATTCCGCCAGGTAGATGGCAGACATCAGCCCCACCGGCACCGCCACCAGCAAGGCGATGGCGGAAATCAGCATGGTGCCCATGAATGGCACGGCACCGAAGGCGCCGCCGGACGCTACCTGGTCGGCACGCAGGGCCGTCTGTGGGCTCCACTGCAACCCGAACAGGAAGTCGGTCACCGGTACCTTGAAGAAGCGGATGGATTCGAACAGCACCGACATCACAATACCCACGGTGGTCAGAATGGCCACCGTGGCGCAGAGCATGAACAGCGTCTGCAGCACACGCTCTACCTGCTGACGGGCACGCAGTTGCGGTGACACTTTCAGCCAGGCCCAGGCCCCACCCAGCATGCACAGCACAATGATCACAACGGTCAGCGCCATGGCGCTGGTCTGGCGTAATGACTGCAGATGTTCCGCCGCTGCCGCGATGGGCGGCTCCACAAAATTGACGGGAGGCGCCGCTGGCCACGTTCTGGATTTTGCTGAGCGTCAGGTTATAGCTGGACGCATCCGTCGGCTGCAGCTCCGCCGGCAAACTGGCCAGCACCTGCTGCCGGATAATGCTGTCATCAAACGCCAGCCACAGGCCCAGCACCACCAAAGCAGGAATGGCGCACCACATGGCCGAGCGCATGGCAAAGTAAAACGGCAGCGAGTGCAGGTGGCGAATGCCGCCCAGCGGGCGGGCCAGCGCAAAGGAGCGGCGAAGCCCCAGGTAGTAAGCGCCGGCCACCATCACTACCAACAGCAACAGCAGGTTTCCGGTTTGCATGTAGTACTCCGATCGGATTTGCTCAAACAAGATCACCGCAGCAATCTTGGTGGAACAAACACGCTTTGTCAGGGGCGAAAAAGCCCGGTGGCAAACACCACCGGGCCAAAAGCATCCATGCTTTTATTATTCCTTTCTTACAGCTCGTTGCCCGTCATGGACTTCAGGCTACGCGCCTGTTTGGCCATGGACTTGCGCAGATCATCACCCAGCGGGATCAGGCCTTTCTCGCCCAGGTAACCCTGGTCGCCCCAGGCTTTCTCGCTGGTGAACTCTTTCACGTAGCCTTCGATACCGGGTACCACACCCACGTGGGCTTTCTTCACGTAGAAGAACAGGGAGCGGGATACCGGGTAGTCACCGGAGCCGATAGCGTCGAAGGTCGGCTCAACACCACCTACGTTGGCAGCCTGTACCACACCGCGGTTCTGATCCAGGAAGGAGTAACCGAACACACCGTAGGCAGCCGGGTTCTTTTCCAGTTTCTGCACGATCAGATTGTCGTTCTCACCGGCTTCCACATAAGCACCGTCTTCACGAACGCTGCGGCAGATAGCCTTGTACTTGGACTTGTCTTCGCTCTTGATGGCCTTCAGCCAGGGGAAGGTCTTGCAACCGCCCTCGATGGCCAGCTCGTTGAAGGCATCACGGGTACCGGAAGTCGGCGGCGGACCGAGTACTTCGATTTCGGTGTTGGGCAGCGCCGGGTTCACGTCTTTCCAGGTCTTGTAAGGGTTGGCAACCAGCTCTTCGCTGCCATCCGGGTTCGGTACATCCTTGGCCAGGGCCAGGAAGATGTCACGCAGGGACAGATCGATGTGCTTGCCCTTCACGGAGTTGGCGATAACGATGCCATCGTAGCCGACCTTCACTTCGGTGATGTCTTTCACGCCATTGCTCTGGCACAGCTCGAACTCGGACTTCTTCATGCGACGTGACGCATTGGTGATGTCCGGGTGCTGGGTACCAACGCCCTGGCAGAACAGCTTCATGCCGCCGCCGGAACCAGTGGATTCGATTTTCGGGGTGGCGTTGCCGGTACGACCGAAACGCTCGGCCACCACGGTGGCGAACGGGTATACCGTGGAAGAACCCACGATGGAAATAGTGTCACGAGCCATCGCAGTACCCGGTACGCTGGCCATGGCCAGAGCAGCAGCGGCACCTGCCAGTGTTGCTTTCATTTTAACGTTCACAATAAGCCTCCTAGTTTTGGCACCGGCGCTTGTTGGAAGTATCCACCCCGGTTTGTTTTGCGCGTGTTGCAAGCCAGTTCATGTTTCAGCACAGCGCATGCTAGAGAGGGTTTGTGACAACCACATTACAGCAAGAGCGAATTTAGGCTACAACCCATCCCACGCAAGGCGCCCCCGCTGAATGCGTGCTGCCTGTGGCGTTTTCCGTATAATGCCCATTTTCAGCGATTTGCCGACAAGAATGACAAAACAACGCCTACTACACTGCCAGCAATGGCTGACCGCCTTTACCACGGCCATCGGCCGGGGCAGCGCCTGGCTGGCCCTGCTGCTGGTGCTGGGCATGGTGCTGGTGGTGGTGCTGCGCTACGGCTTCGACATCGGCAACATCGCCCTGCAGGAGTCCCTGACCTACCTGCACGGCGGCCTGTTCATGCTGGCCATCGCCTACACCCTGGCCGAAGACGAGCATGTCCGGGTGGATGTGCTCTATCAGCGCTTCAGCCCGCGGGCGGGCCTGGGTAAATCTGCTGGGTACCCTATTCCTGCTACTGCCCGTGTGTGCGGCCATTTTCTGGTTGTCACTGGACTATGTGGCCAGCAGCTGGCGCGAGCAGGAAGGCTCCGCCAATGGCGGCCTGCCTTTGTCTACCTGCTCAAGACCCTGCTGCTGATCCTCCTGCCCTGCTGACCGTTCAGGCAATCGCTGAGCTGTTGCGCCACGGCCTCACGCTGCTGGGCGCCACACCGCCCCCACGGGTCAGTGAACATGATGAGCATCCTGAGGAGGGCCTGTGATGGAATGGCTTCCCCTGTTGATGTTCGTGGCCGTCTGCCTGGTGTTGCTCACCGGCTACCCGGTGGCCTTTGCCCTGGGTGGCACCGCGCTGCTGTTTGCAGCCGGCGGCATCCTCACCGGCAGCTTTTCTCCCTCCGACCTGACGTTTGTGCCCAACCGGCTGTTCGGGATCATTGAGAACAGCACCCTGATGGCGGTACCGCTGTTCGTGTTCATGGGGGTAATGCTGGAAAAATCCCGGGTGGCGGAAAAGCTGCTGTCCAGCATGGGTCAGCTGTTCGGCCCGTTACCTGGCGGCATGGGGCTGGCGATCATTCTGGTGGGCGCCCTGCTGGCCGCCAGCACCGGTATCGTTGGCGCCACGGTGGTGACCATGGGCCTGCTCTCGCTACCCACCATGCTGCGCCAGGGCTACCAGCCGCAGCTGTCCACCGGGTTGATCTGCGCCACCGGCACCCTGGGGCAGATTATTCCGCCCTCCATTGCGCTGGTGTTGCTGGGCGATGTGCTGGCCAACGCCTACCAGGACGCCCAGCTCAAGCAGGGCCTGTGGTCGCTGGACACCGTGTCGGTGGGGGACTTGTTTGTCGGGGCGCTGATTCCCGGGCTGATTCTGGTGGGGCTGTACCTGCTTTATGTGGTGGTGATCAGCCTGTGGAAACCCCAGTGGGCACCGGCCTTCGCGGCCACTGACGGCGAACCCCGGGGCTGGCGCTCCCTGCTGGGCGGCCTGGTTCCGCCGCTGCTGCTGATTGCGGCGGTGCTCGGCTCCATCCTCACCGGCAAGGCCACCCCCACAGAAGCGGCCGGTGTCGGCGCCTTTGGCGCTCTGCTGCTGGCCGCCGCCAATCGGCACCTGAGCCGAACCATTCTTGGCGAGGTGGTCCGCGCCACCAGCCGGGTCACCGCCATGGTGTTCATGATCCTGATCGGCGCCAGCCTGTTTTCGCTGGTATTCCGGGGATACGGCGGCGAAGAAGCGGTGCACAACCTGTTCGCCGCCATGCCCGGCGGTGTCATCGGTGCCACCGTGATGGTAATGCTGCTGATTTTCCTGCTCGGTTTCATTCTCGACTTTATCGAGATCACCTTTGTGGTGGTGCCCATTGTGGCACCGGTGCTGCTGGGCATGGGGCTGGACCCGATCTGGCTTGGTGTAATGATTGCCTTGAACTTGCAAACCTCGTTTCTGACCCCACCCTTCGGGTTCGCGCTGTTCTATCTGCGCGGAGTGGCGCCGCCGGAGGTAAAAACCACGCACATTTATCAGGGCGTGATACCCTTTATCGCCATACAATTAATCATGCTGGGCATTCTGGCATTGTTCCCGGAACTCGCCACCTGGCTGCCGCATACGCTCTACGGATAACAACATGACAGACCACACTGACGACACACCCCAGCCGATTGGGACCCTTGCCATCCAGACCATTGCCATGCCGCAAAGCGCCAACTGGAATGGCGATATTTTCGGCGGCTGGCTGGTATCACAGATGGACCTGGCCGGTGCGGTCACCGCCCGCAAAAAGCCCGGGGCCGTGTGGCCACCGTGGCCATCGATTCCATGGCCTTCCTGCGCCCGGTGCCCGTGGGCGCCGTGGTGAGCTGCTACACCCAGCTGCAGGACATCGGCCGCAGCTCCATGCAGATTCTGGTGGAAGTGTGGGTGCGCGAAGACACCGGCACCCTGTCGAAGGTGACCGAAGGGCACTTCACCTTCGTGGCCATTGATGACACCGGACGGACACGGGCAGTACCGAGGGACTGACTGCACGCCTCAAACTGCAAGGCGCAGGCTACGAAGCTACTGCAGGAACGGAGCGTAGCGGAGTAACGCACGAAGTGCGGCCCGAACGGTGAGCGTAGCGAATACACCATGGTGCGCCGCCAAACGCGGAAATCGCCGCGAGCCTAGATTGCACGCAGACGATCCAAGCGCTGCGCACCTCAGGCTGTCACCAACTCTCATGCTGTGCCTCCGCAACTTTGGCTCTACGCACATTCAGGTACGACTGCTCTGCCACGGCCATGGTCTGCAAGGACTCGTCGCGGAAACGGCGGTAGGAGTTGTACACCTTGCGCGCTTCCTTGTTGCCCGCCACCAGCGCTCGATCACCTCATCGCTGGCGTCTTTCAACGCCTTGAGCATCGTCAGGCAGCGGCGCAGTTTCACGCCGTGCTTGTTAACCAGCTCATCCAAGAGCCGCATTGTTGCGGGCGGTGTACTCGTCGAGCATGTCCTGGTTTTCTGACTGGGCGGCGTAACGGATGATCGCCTGCAGGTCCGCCGGCAACCCTTCCCACACCTTCTTGTTGATGGTCAGCTCCAGCGTCGGGCCGGGCTCCTGCCAGCCGGGGTAGTAGTAGTACTCCGCCACCCGGTGCAGGCCAAAGGTCAGGTCGTTGTAGGGGCCGACCCAGTCCGCCGCATCAATGGCACCGGTTTGCAGGGAGGTAAAGACCTCGGCACCGGGCAGCTGTACCGGCGTGGCGCCCACCTTGCCCAGCACCTCCGGCCAGGCCGGGCATGCGCATCTTCAACCCTTTCAGGTCTTCAATGCTGTTGATTTCCTTGTTGAACCAGCCCGCCATCTGCGTGCCGGTGTTGCCACAGGCAAACGGCTTCAGGTTGAACTGGGCATACAGATCATCCCACAGCTCCTGGCCGCCACCGTGGTGCAGCCAGCCATTCATTTCCTGGGCGGTGAGCCCGAAGGCACGGCGGTGAGAACGGCGTGGCCGGGTGTTTGCCCTTCCAGTAATAGGCGGCGCCATGGCCCATTTCCGCGCTGCCCTGGCGCACCGCATCGAACACCTCAAAGGCCGGCACCAGCTCTTTCGCGCCATAGACCTTGATCTTGATACGCCCGGCGGACATTTCTTCCACCCGCTTGGCAAAGCGGTTGGCGCCCGCCCCAGGCCCGGATAGTTCTTCGGCCAGGTGGTGACCATTTTCCATTCGTAGGTCTGCTGCTTGGCGCTTTCTTCTCGGGCTCCGGCGGTGCCGCCACCGTCTTGTCTGTCGGCGGGCAATCTTTCTGTTCGCAGCCGGCCAGCGCCAGGCCACCCAGCCCCAAACCCAGGGCAGAAACAAATTTACGGCGATCCAATGGGGTATCCTCCGATAATGGGCGGCAGTGCTCTGCCGCTTTCGGGTTATTTTTATCGGGCTGGACGCCGAAAGCTGGTGAGGTCTGCATCAGGCGTCCAGCCGCTCTATATCACTTCCAGCCGGGCGTACTGGCTGACCAGCCACTTGGTGCCCGGCGCCGTCGAAATTGATTTGCAGGCGCGCATTCGGCCCTGCCCTTCAAAGTGCAATATCGTGCCTTCACCGAATTTCGGGTGCAGCACCCGCGCGCCCAGGCTGATGCCATTGGACTCGGTTTCGCGAATCGGCCTGCCCGCTCCGCCCATGGGCCGGCTGAAGCCGGCCCGGGCGCGGATTTCTTCCAGCGTCTCAGCAGGAATTTCGCGCAGAAGCGGCTGGGCGGATTGTAGTTCTCGTTGCCGTACAAACGCCGGCTTTCCGCGTGGGTCAGGTACAGCTCTCGCATGGCGCGGGTCAGCCCCACGTAGCAAAGCCGGCGCTCTTCCGCCAACCGGCCCGGTTCTTCGCTGGACATTTTATGCGGGAACAAGCCCTCTTCCATACCAGTGATAAACACCACGGGAAACTCCAGGCCCTTGGCCGAGTGCAGGGTCATCATCTGCACCGCGTCCTCGTGGGCATCGGCCTGCCCTTCACCGGATTCCAGCGCCGCATGGTCCAGGAAGGCTGTGAGGCTATCCAGCTCCGAGTCTTCGTCCTCGTCACCGAACTCTCGGGTAGCAGAAAGCAGTTCGCGCAGGTTTTCCAACCGTTGCTGACCCTTTTCGCCTTTTTCCTTGCCATGAAATTCCAGCAGGCCGCTAGCTTCAATCACATGCTCAGTAGTTTCCGCCAGCGACAAGCCCTCGCACTGCTGCTCCAGTTGCGCCACCAAATTCAAAAAGACGGCCAGCGCATTGGTAGCACGGGCCGTTAGCAACTGCTCACCAACCAGCGCCTGGGCTGCCGCCCACAACGACACATTACGCTGGCGGGCCACTTCACGCAGGGTTTCCAGGGTCTTGTTGCCGATGCCCCGGGTCGGCGTATTCACCACCCGCTCAAAGGCGGCATCCGCATCGCGATGGCTCAGCAATCGCAGGTAAGCCAGGGCATTCTTGATTTCCACCCGCTCGAAGAAGCGCTGGCCGCCATAAATGCGGTAAGGAATACCCGCTTGCAGGAACGCCTCTTCCAGCACCCGCGACTGGGCGTTGGAACGGTAAAGCACGGCCATTTCCGAGCGCGCGGTGCCTTCTTGGAACAGCTTATCCATGCGCCCGGCGATAAAGCGGGCTTCGTCCACTTCATTGAAGCCGGAATAGAGGCGAATCGGGTCGCCATCGCTTCCCTCGGTCCACAGCTCCTTGCCCAGCCGGTCGCTGTTGTTGCCGATCACCGCATTGGCGGCTTTCAGAATAGTGCCGGTGGAGCGATAGTTCTGTTCCAGGCGAATGGTACGGGTATCGGGAAATCCGGCTGAACTTGTGAATGTTCTCGATCTTGGCGCCACGCCAGCCATAGATGGACTGGTCGTCATCGCCCACGATGGTGACCGCGTTGTTCTCGTCCGCCAGCAACCGCAGCCAGGCGTACTGGATGCTGTTGGTATCCTGAAATTCGTCCACCAGGATGTGCCGGAAGCGGCGCTGGTAGTGGCCACGCAGGCTATCATTGTCGCGGAACAGCTCCAGCACCCGCAGCAGCATTTCGTTGAAGTCCACCAGGCCGCCACGCTCACAGGCTTCTTCATAGGCGAAGTAGATCTTCTGCATGGTCAGCGCAAACAAATCGCCGCTGGCGTCCATATGCCGGGCGCGCAGCCTTCATCCTTCTGGCCATTGATGAACCAGGTGGCCTGGCGGGCCGGCCAGCGCTGTTCATCCAGCCCCAGTTCCTTGCTCACCCGCTTGATCAGGCGAATCTGGTCGTCCGCATCGATGATCTGGAAGCCCTGGGGGAGCCCGGCCTCCTGCCAGTGAGCCCGCAGCAGCCGGTGAGCAATGCCGTGGAAAGTGCCCACCCACATGCCGTCGGCAGACATATCCAGCAGCTGCTCAATACGCCCACGCATTTCCGCGGCGGCCTTGTTGGTAAAGGTCACCGCCAGAATGCCAAACGGCGAAGCCTGCTCGGTAGCAATCTGCCAGGCAATACGGTGCACCAGCACCCGGGTTTTACCGGAACCGGCCCCGCCAGTACCAGCAAATGTCGGTCATCGGCAGCCACCGCATCGCGCTGGGCCGGGTTCAAGCCATCAATAAGGGAAGTCACATCATCCATGGCGCGAAAGTTTAGCAGAATGTCCTCGCCGGTGATGCCTGCCGGGGAAGGCAATTTTGCCCTGCGCCGGGGCCTTCCTTCACACTCCCACTAAAGCCGGTTTCCTTCGCCGCCAACCTGTGGGTAAACTGTAAAATAAAAACACTCGGCTCCCACGCCAGAGGAAGCATTCACGGTGTCTTCGCAGTCTCCAGCATCCCAGTCAGTACCACCGTTCAACGGTGTACTTAATGAACAGTGCCAATTGCTGCTAAGCGGCATCGCCGCCCTGTTGCTGCTGGAAAGTGCCGCAGCCATTACCCTGGTGTGGACGTACTGGTTTACCCCGATCGCCCATCAGCCCCTGCTGATCTGGCTGGGTGTGATCGCGGCGATACAGATCGCCCGCTTGCTGGTTCTGCCTTATTGCCGTCGCCGCCTTGATGCGCAGGAAACCATGCCGTTCTGCCGCCGCATGCTCTCCGGCCTGGCCTTGTCCACACCGCTACTGCTCGGCATGGCCGGATACTTATTCAACCCCCTGGAAACCCTACTCTCATCGCAGATGCTGTCCGCCCAGCTGGTTTGCGCCTGCCTGGGTCTGGGGCTGAGTGTCATGGCGCTGGCCGCCTACAGCAGCTATTTCCCCACCGTGTTCCTGTACCTGGTGATGCTGCTGGGCCCAGCCGTAGCCCGCCTGGCTGAAACCCAACAGAACCATCCGTTACCCCTGGTTATGCTGATATCGCTGCTGGGGCTGTTCTTCCTGGTCGCTGCCCGCCGCATCAACCGCACCGGCCACCAGGCAATGATGCTGCAAGCCAGCAATCGCTCCCTGATCGACTACCTGAACCGGGCCCGCAGCGACGCCGAAGCCCTGAACGAAAAACTGGCGCAGGAAATCTATGAGCGCAAGGAAGCCCGCCAGCGGTTGCAGGAAACCAACGAGCGCCTGGAAAGCATGGTGCAGGAACGCACCCAGGCACTGGGCGAGACCAACACGGCGCTGGCCGCCACCAGTGAACGATTAGAGCTGGCGTTGGAAGCCAGCAACATTGGTTTGTGGGACTGGATGCTGGACACCGGGCATAACTACCACACCAACTTCGACCGCTTGCTGGGTTACGACAGTGCTTACTTCAAGAACTTCTTCGGTGATTTGGAGACCTTGGTCCACCCCGATGACCTGACGCGCATCCGCGAAGCCATGGTGGCGCACTTCAAGGGCAATGATAGCCGCTATCACGCAGTGTATCGGCTGCGCCACGCAGACGGCAGTTGGCGCTGGATCGAAGACGAAGGCCGAGTGGTGTCGCGTAGCACAGAAGGCCGCGCCACCCGCATGATAGGCACCCGCCGAGACATTACCGATGACCGCCAGGCCCAAGAACAACAGCGACTGGCGGCCACCGTGTTCGAAAATGCCCCGGAAGGCATCTTCATCCTCGACCACGAATTCCGCTTCCTTGCCGTGAATGCGCTTCGAGCAGATCACCGGGTATTCCGAGTCCCTGGTCATCGGCCGGCGCATCCTCGAAGAAGAACAGGCCCACCCGAACCGGGACACCTACCTGAGCATTACCACCGCTCTACAAGAGAACGGCTTCTGGGAAGGGGAAATCAGCGAACGCCGCCGCAATGGCGAAATGTTCCCTGAATGGCTGCAAATGAGCGCCGTGCGTGACGAACAAAACGGGTAATCCGCTATGTGGGGATGATTTCCGACCTGACCACCCGCAAGGAAACCGAGCAGCAATTACAGTTCCTGTCCAACTACGACCGCCTTACCGGCCTGGCCAACCGCACCCAGTTCCGCGAGCATCTGCACAAATCGCTGACCCTGGCCCGCCTGAACCGGGAAAAGGTAGCACTGCTGATGATCGACCTGGACCGCTTCAAGCCCATCAATGAATCCCTGGGCCATGAAATCGGTGACCGCCTGCTTAAAGCCGCCGCCCTGCGCATTGCCCAGCATGCCGGCGGCGAAGAGTCCCTGGCTCGGGTGGGCGGCGATGAATTCACTCTGTTGCTGGAAAATCACGGTGGCGAAGGCAGCATCAGCCAGCAGTGCCAGAAACTGATCAACGCCATGAAGAAGCCGTTCCTGATTGACGGCCACGAACTGCTGCTGGGTGCCAGCATCGGCATCAGCCTGTTCCCGGATACCGCTAAAGAAGCCCAGAGCATGATCAACCAATCCGACATGGCGGTGTATCAGGCCAAACGCAGCGGCGGCAATAATTTCCAGTTCTACCGCAGCAACATGCGCGTAGCATCGGTGGAACAGCTGGCCCTGGAAACCAGCCTGCGCAAGGCAATCTTCAAGAACGAGTTCGTGGTGCACTACCAGCCAAAAATGGAGCTAGCCAACAACCGCATTACCTCGGTGGAAGCGCTGGTACGCTGGCAACACCCCACCATGGGCCTGCTGCCCCAGCGGACTTCATTCCCCTGGCCGAAGAAACCGGGCTAATTTCCGCCATCGGCGAGCTGGTGCTGGAGCGCTCCTGCCGCCAGGCCCACAAGTGGTACAAACAGGGGCTGGGCAATATCTGCGTGTCTGTGAACCTGTCAGCCCACCAGTTCCGCAAAGGTAACGTGGCGGAAATCGTGGACCGGGTACTGTCCACCACCGAATTACCCCCGCACCTGCTGGAACTGGAACTCACCGAAAGCCTGATCATGGAAGACATGGAGCAGAACATCGAACTGCTCCAGCAACTGCGTACCCGAGGCATTGAGCTGGCGCTGGACGATTTCGGCACCGGCTATTCGTCACTGAGTTACCTGAAGCGTTTCCCGGTGGACACCCTGAAGATCGACCGCTCCTTCATCATGGATCTGGACAAGAGCCCGGACGATGCCGCCATTACCCGCGCCATCATCGACATGGCCCACAGCCTGAAGATGAACGTGATCGCCGAAGGGGTAGAAACCGAAGATCACCTGAGCATTCTGCGCGATATGCATTGCGACAGCATCCAGGGCTACCTGATCAGCCGCCCGGTGCCGGAAAACGAATTACTGGAATTGCTGCATACGCAGGCGTATCGAAAAGCGCTGGATAGTTAATCGCCTGTGGGGCTACATACGCTACGGCTCTTCAAACGAAAGAGGCCGCGTCCTGGGTTTGGACGCGGCCTCTTTCGTTTGCAAGAACAACGCACGCTAATCGCGTCGCTGTTCACGGTTCATTATTCACTGTCCGCTTCCAGCAGCTTGAGGGTCTGCTCCGCCTGAAAGTACCCTTCCAGATGCCGACGCAACCACGCCTCCAGCAGCCCTTCGCTCTGCAGCTTGGCCATCACTGGCGGCAGGAAGCGGCGGGCATCATCAAGCATCAGCTCGCGGGTGACGCCCAGCTCATCCAGCAGGCCAGTGAGGCTGGTATCACCATATTTATCGAAAAACGCCTGCACGCCCGCTTCCAGCATGGCATTGAAGTAATCCGTGTGGCGCAGGTCCCGCCAATACTCGAACACGATCACGAACAGCTCCTGAATATCTTCGCTGCTGACCAGCTCCTTCAGGTCCGCCACCGGACGCTGGGAAAGTCCTGCCAACCCACCTTCACCAGCTCGCGCAACTCATCCAGATTATCGTCACGATACAGGTACGGATCACTCAACAATTGCTCCGTGCGACGCAACAACCATTCTTGCAGTCGCGCCTCCAGGCTGGCCAGCCAGCGTTCCGGCAAGCGCTTGCTCAACTGGCTACGCAGGGGACCGGGCAGCCCTGATGCAGCAACGTCTTGAGCCCCAGTTGCGCACCGCCGGCCAGCAAGGCCAACAGCACCGGGTTACGCCCCAGCCAGGCCATACCTTGCCGCGACAGGGGAATCTCCAGCGCCTTGTCTAACAGCGCCATCACCACGGCCTCGTCTACCACATCCTCTACTGTGCGCTCGCCCTGAATGGCGTGGTCATAGAACCGCTCCACCATATCGCCCACCAGCTCGGGAATCGCGCCGCTGATATCCATCTGCACCGCGTATTTCTGCGCCGTGGCAAACACCTGCTCGGCTTGCACCCACTGGTTCAGGGAATAACCCGCCGCCCGCTCAAGCACGTAGTCGAGCTCCTCAACCATCAGTGAATCGAGCTGTTCCGGCGAGAGGCGCGCCAACAGATAATCGACCAGCCCATCCAGTAAACGATTTGCCACTTCCTGTTTATTGCCCGCCATTTTCGCATTTCCCGATGAAAAGTTCTTGATGCTGCACACATCGATTGTATCATTGAACGATGTCACAGTTACGGAGGGACGCATAATGGCGATTTCGATTCTGCCCATACGCCGCAACCTGAAATTCAACCTGAACCCGGCCAAGGCACTCACCTGGCACCGGGACGGCCTGAATGTCAGCCAGTTCCTCAATACCATGAGCCTGTTTTTCCCGGTGGGTGAGCGCTTCTTTATCGACAGCGTCCGCCACTATCGCGACCAGATTACCGATTCAGAACTGAAAAAAGGCAGTCACTGCCTTTATCGGTCAAGAAGCCATGCACGGCCGTGAGCACGAAGAATACAATGACTTCGTGGCTCAGGCCGGTATTCCACTGCATGCCCAGGAAGCGTTCGTTGCCAAGCTGCTTGGTGCCGCCCAGCAATACAGCCCCAAAGCCTTTCAACTGGCCGCCACCGTGGCGCTGGAACACCTGACCGCCATTCTCGGCGGCGGCCTGCTGGACCTGCCCGAGATCATGGACGGAGCCGATGAAGGCTACAAGGCCATCTGGAACTGGCACGCGCTGGAAGAAACCGAACATAAAGCCGTGGCCTTCGACGTGTACCGCACCGTAATCGGCGACGACAGCAACTTGGGTGCCTACGCGCTGCGCAGCGGCACCCTGGTAGCCGCCACCGGCATCTTCTTTGCCCTGTTCATCCCTTTTTACCTGCACAACGTGCGGATTAAGGGCGGCCTGACCGACCTGAAAGGCTGGCGGGCCGTGGCCAAACACACCTGGGGCCGCAAAGGGATCTTCCTGAACATCACCAAACCCTGGTTTGACTGGTTCAAACCCGGCTTCCATCCATGGGATCACGACAACAGCGAGCAGCTGCAAAACGTCGAGGCCCTGCTCGGCGACCTGCTCACAGAGGAAGCCGCCTAACCCCTTTTTCCATTCACCGAGCTCTCCCTTTTCCGGTGACTTTCAGGGTCGGCACTTTGCCGGCCCTTTTTTTTGCCGTTCTGCGGCCACGGCATACTTCATGCGACATGGACAAACGTTGCGTAAAGCGCCGCCCGACCACCCAGTTCATAACGAAAAAAGCGCCTGCAATTGCAGACGCTTTTTTTATAAGCCCAACCCGGGGATTACTCGTGGTTGCCCTCTTGTGTGGACACCACTCGATCGTCCGCCAGGCGGACATTCGCCGCTGGCGCATTACCCTCCCGGTCTTCACCGAAATACAGGGTGGTATGCGGGAAGGGAATCTCAATGCCGGCCTTGTCGAAGTAGATCTTCACCAGTCGATTGAAAGCACGACCCACCGCCCACTGGTTACCCGGGGTGGTCTTGATCACCACACGGATATTCACTGAGCTGTCAGCCAGGGCGGTAACCCCTGCAACGGTCATGGGCGCCAGAATATTATTCTTGTGCTCGCCTTCCTTGAGCGCTTCAAACGCGGCCTCAAGCTGGACGATGGCATCGTCGATGCTTTCCCGGTAGCCAATCCCGTACTCTCCCACATGGTTGCCGTACTCGCGGGTGTAATTGGAGACCGCATCCACCGAGGAGAAGGGCACAATGTGGTAGGTGCCATACAAGTCACGCAAGGCCACCGAGCGGATACCTACCCGCTCCACGGTACCGGAGTGGGCGCCAACGCCAACGAAATCGCCAGTGTTCATGGCATTTTCCAGCTGAATAAACACGCCGGTAATCACATCCTGCACCAACTTCTGGGCGCCGAAGCCAATGGCCAGGCCCAACACGCCCGCACCGGCAATCAGCGGACCGATATCCACACCCACTTCAGAGAGCACGATCATCACCGTCATGATGATGATGGTCATGGCCAGAGTGGTATGGAACAGCCCCAGTAAAGTCTCACCGCGTGCTGCCTGTGCCGGCGTACTGTTTTCGCTGGGACTGAACTTATGCTCAACCAGGCTGGCCAGGGCAATCCAGACCGCCGCCGCCAGCGCCAGAATCAGCAGGATATCAATCAGCGCGGATACAGTTTGCGCACCGGCCGTAGTCGCATACCAGGCCGCCAGGTCATAGAGCTCCCAGGCATCCAGCGACAACACCACTACCAGCGCCAGAATCAGTGCCCGGATGATTTTCAGGCCGGTAGGCACATAGGTATTCACCCGAGCCTGCAAGCGAGGCATGCTGGCATTAAGCCGTTCCGACAACTGGATTTCCTTACCAATCAGCTGCCCCAGCGCCACCGACACCAGCAGGCCCAAGCCCACATAGATCAAAGTCTCCAGCGTCGCCAGCGCCACAAACGGCAACGCTGTTTCCGGGTTCAGTACGGTCGCGGTAAACACCAGCAACGCGTAGGCCAACGCCAACCAGTGCCAGGTACGCGCCAGCAACAGTAACAACAAGCGAATTGGCCCGGATCCGGCATTGGCCCGCTGTGTCAGCGCCTCACGCAGCACTTGGCGTTTACGCCAGATCACCGCCGTCGCATACACCAAAGCCACCAGCATGATCACCGTCCCGGCACCACTGCCCAGAGACGGGGACACGTTGAAGTTCAGCACTGGCACCAACACCAGCATGCCGTAGCCGATCAAACCGGCCTCACGGGCCAGAAAACGGTTACAGTAGCGCGCCTGCTCCGCCGCCACCGGCAGCAACCGCAAGCCCTCATAGCGAGAGGAAAAAGAACATCCGCAGGCCCGCCTTAGCCAGCTCAACCAGCAGGAAGGCATTCAGAAACAGCGACAACCGGGTAGCATCCGCGCCCAGCTGTTCGGTGAGCAGTGGCGCCACAAAGCTGCCGGCCAGGTAGGCCAACGCCACCACGATAATATCCAGCAAGGCTGCCACCGCCACGGCCACCATGGTGCGCAGGATCGCCAACTTTTCCGAACCGGCCCGGGCCCAGGCACTGAGACGGGCAAAAGCCGACCCCACCACCTTGCGCAGCAACCAGAACACCACAAAGGTGACCACCACCAGAATTGCCAGATTCAGCAAGGCCGCGATGACCGTTTTCATGTCCACCGGCGTAGCCGCCGCCGTCGCGTCACTGGCGACAGCATCGCCGCCAAACCAGCCCGATACCAAGGCCCCCAGCGCCGCAAATTGGCGCCCCATATCACCGGCCAGATTACCAGTAGCCGCTGCCATGCATGCGGCGAGCCATCGAAACTTGCTCGGCGGTCTGCCCGCTGGGCGCCTGGGCGGCAATCTCAGCGGCGGGCACTTCACCGTCCAACCCCAGCGGTTCAGGCTGGGCTGACGCGTGCACGCCACGCAGCTGATCGATCAATACCTGGCGGCTAGCGTCATTTTCCAGCAGATCCGCCAGCTCAGAATATTCACTGGGGGCAGCTGCCGCTGGCTGAGCGGCCTCCTGGGCGTGGGCCGCTGCGGTGAAGAGCATGAGCAAAAGGGTAATAAGGGCTGTCAGGCCGCGAAACGCCTGGGGTTGATGGCGCAAACTGATCTCCTCATCCCGGTCATCGCCGGGCAAAATGCACGATTTGAAGCGTATTCAGGCGCCCACCCTAACAAGTCAGACACCAAAAAAATGTGAAGATTGCGCGAAGGATTTACCGTCGATTTCCGCCCCGGGTTGGCCCTGGGGAGCCGCCAACCCGGTGAGAATGCCAGTCACAGCGGTTGACCATGACATTGAGCACTGTAATTATCGGACTCCATTCCAATAACACTTGGCGGAGGCGTTCATGAACGCATTCTGGACCCCGGATTCGCAGGCTCTGGCGCCTTATCTCGCTGCCTGGCACCACGCCCACAAAGGGCTGCAGATTATTGCTTCATCACTGCAACCCGGCATGACTGAACAGGATTGCGAACTGCTGATCCGCGACTGGCTGCGTGCGCACCAACTATTCGATCCCGCCCGGCCACCCAAGGCGCGCTTTACAGCCCAACCCACCCGCCGTCGCTTTGGCCTGAACAGACCGGCAAAGCGCCGTTACCGGATCGGCATGGGCTATATACTGCGTTGCGATGCGGTGCAAAACGGCTACGCCGCCAAAGCCTGCCTTAGCGGCCCCGACACCGTTCAACTGGCGCCGTTACACCGTCGCCTGCGCGACTATCGCGATCAACTGCCGCTGGCACTGGGCAGTGGAGAGACGCCTCAGCAGCTTGCAGACCGCTTCACCGGCCTGCGCCAGCACTACCGTCTGGTGCCGCTCACCGGCACCCTGCCGGAGGGCAACCGCATCGGCGAAGGGCCACTGATACCCGGCCTGTGGCAATGGCAGCTGACCCTGAGCGACGGTACGCACAGCGTCGGCAGCAGTGAATTCCTGCTGATGGACGATCAGGGGCCGCGCTGGCTAACCGACACCCCGGCGCACCTGCTCGACACAAACAATAACGGCAATAACCACAAGCAAGAGGAAGCAGCCTGATGGTGCAGTGGCGCGACAGCAAAGTGAGCCGTGATGGCGTTGATTTGGCCGTGCGAACCTGGAGTTCCGACAAGAGCCCCACCGTGATTCTGGTCCACGGCTATCCCGACGCAAATCATGTCTGGGAAAAGGTGGCAGAACGGCTCAGCCGGGATTTCAAAGTGGTCGCTTATGATGTTCGCGGTGCCGGTAATTCCTCTATTCCGAAGGGTCGAAACGCCTATAAACTCCGCCAACTCCGCGACGATTTGCATGCCGTGATGGATGCAGTTTGCCCGGATGAAAAAGTCCATCTGGTAGGCCACGACTGGGGCTCGATTCAGACCTGGGAGTCGGTGACCGACCCCGGTGCCGAGCAGCGCATCGCCTCCTATACCACCCTGTCTGGCCCTTGTCTGGATCATGTCGGGCAATGGATGAAGGCCCGCCTGCGCGAACAAAAAGTGGGCGCGGTGCTCAACCAACTCGCCCACTCTTGGTATATCGGCGCCTTTCAATTACCCGTGTTGGCGCCGACATTGTGGAAAGTCGGGCTGGCCAAGGCCTGGCCACAGCTACTGCGTCGCAGCGAAAACCTGCACAGTGAAGCCAGCGCCACCCAACAACAGGACGGCATCCACGGCATCGAACTGTACCGCGCTAACATGCGGCCCTCTCTTGCCAAGCCCCGGGAACGGTATACCCAAGTGCCGGTACAGCTGATCGTTGCCCGGGAAGATAACTACGTGCGCCCGGCCATGCTCGAAGACCTGCACCTGTGGACCGATCGTCTGTGGCGCCGGGAGCTGGATTGCGGCCACTGGGGCCCACTGCTACAACACCCGGACGTGACCGCCCGCTGGATCCGCGAGTTCATTCAACACATCGACGGCGCCCCTGCCAGCGGCCCACTGCAACGCAGCGAAGTCACTGGCACAAACCCGAAAGGCCCGGACAGCGGCAAGCGGGTTGTGATCACCGGAGCCGGCTCCGGCATCGGCCGCGAAACCGCGCTGGCCTTTGGCCGCCGGGGCGCGCTGGTGCTGTGCACCGACATCAATGCCGAGGCCGCCGCCAGCACCGCCAGTATCATCGTCCGTGAAGGCGGCGACGCACTCAGTCGCAAATGCGACGTGAGCAATTCCCGCTCCATGGAGGCGCTGGCCCGCTACGTGGAAAACGAATTGGGCGCCCCGGACATCCTCATCAATAACGCCGGCATCGGCTTGTCCGGCTCACTGCTCGATACCAGCGTGAAGGACTGGCAACAGGTGCTCGGCGTGAACCTGTGGGGCGTGATCCACGGCAGCCGGTTATTCGCCCGCCAGATGATCGACAACGGCAAGGCCGGCCATATCGTCAACGTGGCTTCCGCCGCCGCCTTCTTGCCCTCGCATGCTGCCCGCCTATGCCACCAGCAAAGCGCAGTGCTGATGTTCAGCGAATGTCTGCGCGCCGAAATGGCCGAACACAACATCGGCGTCAGCGCCATCTGCCCCGGCATCATTGATACCCCCATTACCCGCAGCACCCGCTTTGTGGGGGTGGCCGACGACGAACAGAACCGCCGCCGTGAAGACACCGCGAAGCTCTACCAGCGCCGCGCCTTTACTCCGGACCGCGTTGCCCAGGCCATCGTCGACGCCGTGCAAAGTAACCGCGCAGTCGTGCCCGTCAGCCCGGAGGCCGTAGGCATGCAATGGCTGGGGCGCTTCACGCCGTCACTGGCCCGTAATCTGGCACAGGTGGACATGACGCCTTAGAAGAAAACGCCGCACGCCTGGTGCCTGACGCCAATAATCAAAACCCCGGAGGTATATTTCACCGTCCGGCTTCAGGCTTCAGGCATTCGGCACATTGCGTGCCGCGTCTCTTTTCTCCTTCTAGCCCCAGTGCAAAAAGGGGGCTATCATCGCCCATGACAACCCGTGACCGTAATCCCGCAGCAATTCTGCGCAGCCTCAAGAAGTACACCCAACCGGCTGAGCAGCAGGCCCCGGCCGAGGCTGGAGACCATAAAGAGTTCACCATCGATGAACTGGCCCGCGAAGCCGGCTCGACGGTGCGTAACGTCCGCGCCTATCAGGACCGTGGCATTCTCCGCCTCCGGAGAAACGCGGCCGCACCGGCATTTATACGGATGTGCATCTGGCACGCCTGAAGATCATCGGCGCCCTGCTGGAGCGCGGTTACACCCTCAACAATATCCGCGACTTGCTCAGCGCCTGAGCAGGGCCGTGAACTCAACGATATTCTTGGCCTGGAAGTGGCTGTCACCACCTGGCAGAACCCCAGCGTCCCCTCCTACGTGGACTACCAGGAACTGCTCGATGACTTCGGTGAAGACATCACCCCGGAAGTGATGACCAAAGCAGTCAAACTCGGCTACATCATTCCCGAAGGCATGCGCCTGCGCCTGCCCTACCCGCGCGTCTACAACGCCGGCAAGGAACTCAGCGAAGCCGGCGTCCCCCTGGATGCGGTGCTCACCCATGTGAGCCTGGTACGCGAGGAAGTGGACAAGCTGGCCGAGCGCTTTATCGGCATGATCATCCATCACCTGGTGGACGAAAAGTACGGCGACGAAGCCTCCCCGAAGGCGAAGACGTGCCCAAACTGGCGGACTTTATCACCCGCATCCGCCCACTGGCCGATGCCGTGGTCAGCGATGAGCTGGGCCGGGTACTGGAAAAAAGCATCAACAAGATCCTCGTCGACCGCCTCGCCAACGTGCTGGCGCATATCGAAGAGAAGGGCTGAGAAAACAGTAACAAGTTGAAAGTTCAAAGTTGAAAAGCGCGGGGCGGGACACCGTTTGCTGAAAGGCCATGCCCGCGCCTTTACCGTTATCCGCGGGCACTGCATCGCAAGGCCTCCCTGCTTGGCCCGCGTTTCAACTTTACACTTTGAACTTTCAACTCGCCCCCCGGACACGATCCAACCTCTCTCCCGCACCGTCAAACTTCCTCTTGCCCCCGTGTTGCATGAAGCGTGTTGCATGCTGCGTTAAGTAGGCTTTTCTTTCTGTTTTGTTGCCGCCTCTCCCCCCATACCCACGGGAATGCCAATCTTGGGACGACCGTGCGAAAATATGCGCCCTCTCCATACCCTGCGCAACCCCCGCACTAAAACAATAAAGTCCCGAGGAGAGCACCATGAAACCCGGATTCGTCATTACCGCGCTGCTTGCCGCCAGCCTGATCAGCGCCTGTGGAGGCGGGGGCTCCAGCAGCCCCGCTCCGTTGGCCAACACGCCCACCCCCAACGTACCCACGGAACCGGAAACGCCCACGCCCGAACCGCCCGCGGACCGCCCCGCCAACGTCTCTGCCCTTGCGGATTACGGCACCGTGCTTAACATCCTGCCCCCGGCCAGGATGATATCGGCGGGCTCAGCAGCCTGCCGCCGACATCCCCGGTCTTGGGGATCTGGTCGGCACCCTGCTGGATGACCTGGTGGCGGAAACCGGCTGGTCCCCGCGCTCACCAAGGAACCTCACTTCGATGATCAGCTGGGGCTCTACGACGCCCTGGTGCGTAGCGAACCGGGGATCACCGACGATCAGTTAACCGACTACTTCAAGGCCGCCCCGTTACTGGCCCCGACGCCGGTAACTGGGAAAGTGAGCTGACCCTGGATGCCGCCGGTTATCAGGTGGACATCAAACGCGACAACTTCGGGTGCCGCACATCTACGGCGACTCACGCCGCGATGCCCTGTTCGGCGTGGGCTATGTTACCGCCGCCGACCGCCTGTTCCTGCTCGACGTACTGCGCCGGGCCGGCCGGGGTGAACTGTCGCGCTTCCTGGGCCCGGCGGATTTTCCTTCGACCGGGATATCGCGGTGGATGCGCCTACCGGGAAGAAGACCGCACCACCATGATCGCCAAGACCATCGCCCGCTTCGGTGACGACGGCGCCCAGGTGTTCGAAGACGCCACCAACTACGTGGCCGGCCTCAACCAGTACGTGAGTGATGCCCGCAGCGGCCTGCTGCAAGTGCCGGTGGAATACGTGGCGCTGGGCGTGCAACTGGAACCCTTCGTGATTGAAGACGTGGTCGCCATTGCCACCCTGATTCAGGGCATCTTCGCCGGCGGCGGCGGCACGAGCACAAGAACGTGCTGCTGCTGCAGGCGCTGGAAGAACAGACCGGCAGCGCGGAAAGTGCCTGCGCCCTGTGGAAAGACCTGCGCAATGGCCTGGATGCGGAATCCTCCGTCACCACCACCCGCTCCTTTGCCACCCAGTCACCGCCGACCCTGCCCGACCTGTGCCCGCTGAGCGGCGAACTGGCCGGTCAATTCCCCGGCGCCGTGATGTTTGACGCCGGCTCCTTTCAGGCCCACGAACCGTTAAGCCATGAGCCCTGCGGCCGCCCCGGCCAACCGGAGTGTCCCGAAGCGCTAGGTAATGTACCGGCGCTGCCGGGCACTGGCGTGGTCGGCGGCCTGCTGGATACCGTGGGCGATCTGCTTGGCGGCATCCTGTCCCTGTCATTTCTCGACGATGACGGCGCCAACCTGGCCGGGCACTGGGCCACACTGACCCGCCAGCTTGGCGCCAGCGGGGAAGACCAAACTCGCCTGAGTGAAGGCCAGCGCGAACAGGTACTACAACGCATTGCCGGCATTGAAACCGGCCTCAACGGCCTGCGTGATGGCTTCCCGAGCACCATGTCCAATGCCCTGCTGCTCAATGCAGAGCATTCCGCCAGTGGCCAGCCGCTGGCCGTGTTCGGCCCCAGACCAGCTACTTTGTCCCGCAGCTACTGCTGGAAATGTCTATCCATGGTGGCGACATCAACACCCGAGGCATGACCTTCACCGGCCTGCCCTATGTGGTGATCGGCCGTGGCCCGGATTTCGCCTGGAGCGCCACCTCCGGCAGCTCTGACCTCACCGACGTGCGCGTGGTGCAACGCTGCTCACCCGCCGAAGCCCCCGCCCATGGTGAAGGCGGCTACCAGGTCAACGGCCAGTGCAAACCCTTCGACGTGATCGACGAAATGGGTGGCCCGCTGGAACCTGGCCTCCTCCACCGACCCGGAAGCGGTCGGTCAAAACGAAGCCGTCCACCGCCGCGTCATCCGCACCGAGGAATACGGCCCGGTGATCGGCTATGCTACCGTCTCTGGCCTGCCCGTGGCGGTAACCCGCCAGCGCAGCACCTACTTTGCCGAGCTGGATACCGCCCTGCCCTTCATGCAGGCCTCGCAATGATGTGCACGACGTGCAGAGCTTCTACGACGTGTTCTACAACACCACCGGCAGCTTCAACTGGTTCTATATCGACGACCGGGACATCGCCTTTTTCCACTCCGGCGACTACCCGCAGCGTGCCAACGGCATTCACCCGGAACTGCCCAGCTGGGGTAACGGCCAATACGACTGGGACGGCTTTCTGCCCCAACAGGCGCATCCCCAGGCGAGCAACCCGGAGCGTGGCTACCTGGCCAGCTGGAATAACCGGCCCGCGCGACTGGTGGGCCGCCGACGCCCATGCCCCCTATGGTTCCGCCCACCGCAACGACATCCTCGATGTGCGCCTGCAACAGCTAGTGGAGGAAGGCAGCGTCACCCGGGCACGCATGGTGGAAGCCATGGGCGATGCCGCCACCGTGGATCTGCGCGGCCAGGAAATCATCCCCATGCCTTGGCCCTGCTGGAGGCGCCCGTCACCGGCGACCAGGACAGCGCCATCCGCCTGATGCAGGACTGGGTAGCCAACGGCGCCATGCGCCGGGACCGGGACGGCAGCGGTGACTACGATGAAGAAGCCGCCGTGGCCCTGATGGATGCCTGGTACCCGCTGATGATCGACATCCTGCTGCAAATCACCGATGTGGAGGATGTGGACGGCCAGAACCTGTCGTTGATGGATCGTGATAACAAGCCCGCAGCCGGCGGCTCTGCCTACAACTTTGGCTACTACAGCTACGTGGAGCGAGTGCTGGAACAGGCTCTGGGCACCAGCGCCAACCCCTACCGGGAACTGCGCTGTGCGAATAGCGATGATAGTAACGCCTGCCGCGATGCCCTGGCCGACAGCCTCAACCAGGCCATCGAGCAACTGGGCGGCATCGCCAGCATGGATAGCTGGGACGTGGACGAAAGCCAGGATCAGATCCAGCACCGCGCTATCGGCCTGTCCGGCGTCGCCCCCATCCACTGGCAAAACCGCCCGACCTTCCAGCAGGTAGTGGAATTCACCGGGCACCGGTAAAGCAGGAGCGAGTTGAAAGTTTAAAGTTAAAAAGCGCGGGGCAAGCTCAAGGTTTTGAAGGGCCGTACCCGCGCCTTTAACGTTAACCGCGGGCACAGCATCGCAAGGCGTCCCTGCCTGGCCCGCGTTTCAACTTTGCACTTTGAACTATTCATTTCCCTTATCCCCCTCAATGCGCCCCATGCATTTGTCTAATGCGCCCATCGGCGTTAGCGTCTCCTACACATAAAAATTCTGATTTCCGGGAGAGCTACGCATGCGCGCCATTCTGTGCAAGAACTGGGTCCAGCCAACACGCTGGTCATTGAAGACATCGCATCCCCTGCGCCGGGCAAAGGCGAGGTGCGGGTGAAGGCCGCCGGCCTGAATTTCCCTGACACCCTGATCATCGAAGGCAAGTACCAGATCAAACCGGAACTGCCGTTTTCACCGGGCGGCGAAATGGCCGGCGAAGTGCTGGAAGTGGGCGACGGGTGAAAACTTCAAACCCGGCCAGCGGATCATGGGCCTTACCGGTTATGGCGCTTTTGCCGAAGAAATCCTGGTGCCAGAGAACCGGCTGATTCCGGTGCCTGATGGCATGGACGACACCGCCGCCGCCTTCTCCATGGTCTACGGCACCAGTTACCACGCACTGAAACAGCGCCAACATCCAGCCCGGGGAAACCCTGCTGGTGCTCGGCGCCAGTGGCGGCGGGGCGGCGGTGAACTGGGCAAGGCCATGGGCGCCAACGTGATCGCCTGTGCCAGCAGTGACGAGAAACTGGAAGTGGCCAAGGAAGCCGGCGCGGATGACCTGATCAACTACGCCGAGGAAGACCTGAAAGACGCGCTGAAAGCGTTACCCGAAAGGCGTGGACGTGATCTACGATCCCGTGGGCGACAAGTTCACCGAAGCCGCTCTGCGCAACATGGCCTGGAACGGCCGCCTGCTGATCGTCGGCTTCGCCGCCGGCGACATTCCCAAACTGCCCGCCAACTTGGCGCTGCTGAAAGGCTGCTCCATCGTCGGGGTTTTCTGGGGCGCATTCACCCAGCAGGAACCGCAGGTGAATATTCAGAACATCATGGAACTGATGCAGCTGTTCGGCCAGGGCAAGATCAAGCCACGCATCAGCCAGGTGTTCAAGTTCGAGGAATACGAACAGGCGCTGGCCGCGCTGACCTCGCGCACCGCCAAAGGCAAAGTCGTGCTGGACGTAGCCGGTGACTGAATTGAAAGTTAAAGTTGAAACGCGAGCAGGGAGGGGGTGAGTTCAGGACTGTGCCCGCGTTCCCCTGAAGGGTGCGGACACTGAAGTGCAGAACAGATCAACCTGTCTCGCGCCTTTTGAACTTTAAACTTTAAACTTGCTTCTGCTTTTTAACGGCCGCTCTGATCAATCACCACCCCCGGTGCCCCGACCTGAAACAATTCGCGCAGGTCGTGCGGCACCGGTGTCTTTTCAAAAGGTTCATTGGTCATCATCACGTACACCGCTTGCGAACGCGCAATGGCGCGGCCATCGTCTGCGTGGTGGATTTCCGCTTCCAGGGTGAAGGAGGTATTGCCCAATTGCTTCACTGACACGAACACATTCAGCACATCGTCGAAACGCGCCGAAGATTGCCACTCTATGGTCAACTTAACCGCCTGATTATCCAGCCCTCGTGCCTGCAATTGGCTGTACTCGCACCCCAGAGCGCGCATGAATTCCTTAATGGCGAGGTCCACGTAATCCCCGTAACGGGCATTGAAAACCACTTGCTGGCCATCGCATTCTTGATAGCGAACCCGAAAGCGAAAACAGAACGGCTGGGGCATAACACTCTCCAAAACTTTTCAAAACAGGACGGTCCGAAGAGTCAGCGAAGCAAATAACGGTGCTTGCATGGCGGCAGGTAGGTTGTAGCGTGTGGCGAACGACCGGGAAAGCGAAACTCGACAGAGTGATCATCGGCCCTTCTTCGATAACGGCATCAACCTGCTGGCCCACAACTTCAGACGCCGCATAGTAGCCCATTTCGGCATTCAAATGCTCCGAGCACGAATCGATATTGAATGCGCCCGCCACTACCTGGCGGTGATGCAGGTCGAGGGATTGGCTTTCAGTTCGTACAGCACCACCCGCCACCCACTGCCAGAAATCTAGCGTAGGGGGCATCAGCAAAGGCGCAACTCCCTTCGTTACGGGCGCCCACTCTGATCAATCACCACCCCCGGTGCCCCGGCCTTAAGCAACTGACGCAGGTCGTCGGGCACCGGCGTTTTCTCGAACGGCTCGGTGGTCATCATCACGTACACCGCTTCCGAACGGGCAATGGCACGCCCATCATCCGCGTGGCGGATATCCGCTTGCAGTGAAAAGGACGTGTTGCCCATATGGGTGAGTGACACGAACACGTTGAGCACGTCATCAAAGCGGGCCGGCGACTGCCACTCGGTGGTCAGTTTCACCACCTGATTATCCAGCCCGCCGCCAGCAACTGGCTGTAATCACGCCCCAGTGCGCGCATGAATTCGGTCATGGCGATATCCACGTAATCCCCGTAACGAGCGTTGAACACCACCTGCTGGGCATCACATTCGTTGTAACGTACCCGGAATCGAAAGCAAAAAGGGGCTGCCATAAATCACACCTGTTCCCGTGACATTGCTGTATTGCGAGCAAACATACCGAAGAGTATGCTCGATCTATTTTCGGAATTCTATTCCACAAAGGGAGAGATCATGACCACTGCCAGCACCGCCATGCCCCGCTACGCGCCGCTGATCGACGGCGAAGTGTTTGTCCCCGCTTCCCCAGCGCCTGCAGCACTGGGCAGACACACAGGACGACATGCCGGCACTGTACGATGAAAGCGGCATGCTCACCTGGCGGCAACTGGTGGATCACGTTAATCAGGTGGCCAATCAACTGATAGCCGCGGGCCTGCAGCCGGGCGACACGGTGACTGGCCTGTCCGAAAACAACGCCCGTTACCTGACCCTTTTTCTGGGCACACTGGCCGCTGGCGGCTGCATGGTGCCGCTCTCCGGCATGGCCTCCGGTGACACCCTGGCGCTGATGATCAACGATTGCGACGCCCGCTTCCTGTTCGTCTCCGACAAGCATCGTACCCTGATTGACCCCCTGCTGGGCGAGCTGACCAATATTCCCCAAGACCACCGCTTCAGCCTGGATTTTCAAGCGCCGGAATGGCGCGCCTTTGATGACTGGATGGCCGATGCCGACACTCGCGCACCGAACCACCACCCGCAGCCAGACGACCCGTTCAACATCATCTACAGCTCCGGCACCACCGGCGTGCCCAAAGGCATTCTCCACGATCACCGCATGCGCGCCCGCCAACTGGAACGGGTCACCGACCTGGGCTATGACCCACAGGCGGTGACGCTGGTCTCCACTCCGCTGTATTCCAACACCACCCTGGGTGTGCGTGCTGCCCACCCTGTTCGCCGGTGGCACCCTGATCACCATGGCCAAATTCCACAGCCAGCGTTACCTGGAACTGGCCGAACAACACCGCGTTACCCATACCATGTTGGTGCCGGTGCAGTATCAACGGCTGCTGGATGACCCGGCGTTTGATCGCTTTGACCTAAGCAGCTTCAAGGTGAAATTCTCCACCAGCGCGCCCCTGCGAGCGCCACTGATTGCCGATGCCATGGCGCGCTGGCCGGGCAACCTAGTCGAACTCTATGGGCTTACTGAAGGCGGCCTCTCGACCGTTCTCAACTGTGCTGAAAACCCGGACAAATGGGCCACCGTGGGGCAACCGGGGGAAGGCTGCGAAGTCCACATTATCAACGAAGCACTGGAAGCATTACCGGCAGGCGAGATTGGTGAAATCGTCGGGCGCAGCAACGCCATGATGCGCGGCTATTACAAACGCGAAGACAAGACCGACGAACTCCTCTGGACCCGCGCCGACGGCGCCGTGTTCTACCGCACCGGTGACATGGGCCGGCTCGACAGTGACGGCTTTCTCTCGGTGCTGGATCGGCGCAAGGACATGATTATTTCCGGAGGTTTCAACATCTACGCGGAAGACCTGGAGAAAGCCCTGCTCAATCACCCGGACGTGATCGACGCCGCCGTGATCGCCATCCCCAGCCGCCAATGGGGGCGAAACCCCGCTGGGGCTGGTGGTACTGCGCGACGGCTGTGATACCGAGCTGGCCACAATCTGTGACTGGGCTAACCAGCAATTGGGTAAAGCCCAACGGCTATCCGCACTGGAACAGCGCGACCGCTTACCACGCAGTACCATTGGCAAAATTCTCAAACGGGAACTTCGCGATCCCTACTGGCAGGAACAGCCACAACAGGCGCGGGGCTAACCCTCATCCATCGCCCCGGCCAACACACCGGGGCGATGGCCGCCCTACAAGAACCGCTCGATCGGCAACCGCGCCAACAGCCAGGCAGCCAACCAGCGCCCAATGCTAACCCGCGGCTCCCGGTGCAGAACTTCCGGGGTGCCATCGTTGCCATCAGCCACCCAGGTTAACTGGCCCTTCTCACGGGACAATCGAAAACTGTTTTCCGGCGCCAGCCCTTCTTCAATAAACGCCGCCACCTGCTGGCCCAGTTCCTCCGACGCCACGTAGTAACCCATTTCGGTATTCAGATGCACCGAACGTGGATCGATATTGAAGGAACCAACAAACACTTCGCGACGGTCCAGCACCATGGCCTTGGTATGCAGGCTCGCCTGGGAGCGGCCTTTGAACAGCCGCACCTGACGGTGCAGCGCCCGGGCATTGGGCTGCAATTCATGCAGCTCCACCCCCGCCGCCAGCAACCCGGAACGATAACGCGCATAGGCACCGTGGGCGGCGATCACATCATTGGTGGCCAGACTATTGGTCAACACGGCGGCGCGCCCGCCGCGCCGCCGGAACCCGGCCAACGCCTCTACAAATTCATCCCCGGGTATGAAGTAACTGGCTTCCATCAGTAATTCACGGTGGTCTTCCCGGCCCAGCAAATTGGCCAGTTGGTCACCCATCAATGTCTGCTTGGCACCGCTGGCTTTTTCCGGGCTATCAAATAACAACACTGCCGGCGCTTGCACACACAGGCGTTCTTGTTTGGCCAGGTAATCAGTAAAAAACGCTTCGTGTTGGGGAAACAGGTACGGATAACCTTTCAGGGGAGGTGCGCCAGCGCCCCAACCACCGCCAGACCCGTTCCGCCGTGGCTTCGGTACGGTGGCGGTAACTTTTCATCGGAACCGCCAGCGGACTCTGCCAAAACGCATCAAACGCAGCACGAGTATCCGTCACGATCGGGCCATGGGCGTACAAATCCAGATCACGGAAATTGGTGGACGCATTCACCCCGAAATAATGGTCGGCAATGTTGCGCCCGCCCACCAGCGCCCGCTCCCCATCCATGATCCATGCCTTGTTGTGCATGCGATGGTTAAGAAGCGGCGCATGGTACAGCCACTGCAGAAAATGTTTATAGCGCCCCTTGAACGGATTGAACAATCGCACCTGGATATTGGGGTGTGCATCCAGCGCCGCCCACTTCACATCCCGGCCCAGCTGATTGGCATGATCCAGCAACATACGTACTTTCACACCTCGCCGCGCCGCTTCCAGCACGCGATAGATCAACAGCTTGCCGGTGGTGTCGTCATCCCAGATGTAGTACTGCACATCCAGCGTGCGCTTCGCCATCCGCGCCAGAGTGACACGCAAGGTAAACGCCTGGTCGCTATCTGCGACCAGTGAAAAAAACGAAACCGGCGTGGGCGATGAAGCAGTGGGTCCATCGCTCATGAAATAGCCCCCTTTTCGCTTTTGCGCTTGCATGGATTTACCCACTCCTTAAGCCCACCGTAACCAAGACAGTGCGAACACCCTGATACAGTCAGAACCCCAATATACTGTCATTACGACTGTGCCATAAATTCACCGCAACACCGCTGCATATACTTGTCTTTTTACGTCATTTATCCCTCAACACTCCACCGGGTGGGCTAACAAAGCCGCATGATGTCGCTATCTCTTCATGGAGACGCAGGAGCGACCTGATCAGCCGACGCTGGCCCGTCGTGCCTGATTCGCAAAAAACTGGCAAAGCGTGGCAGCCCAGTGGCTGTTTTGCCGAAATACTTATAGGTCACCGTAGCGCCCAACGGCGGCGGGTCTTCACGCTGCTTATCGGTCAACCCGGTGCCCAATTTAAACTGGCGGCCATCGTGCCGCTGTACCACCAGCGCGCCCAGCATGCCCTGGTATTTCCCTTTCCCCTCCGTGTAAGCGATCACCACGGCCTCCGCATCCTGATGCGTCTTCACTTTCAAAATCGCATCACTGCGGCCCGCCTGATAAAAACTGCCCCCATGGTGCAACATCAGGCCTTCACCTCCTGCCGCCATGACCTTATCCAGGCGCTGCAGCAAGACGGCATGGCTGGGCACGCGCTGCTGCTCGATCACGGACAATGTGTAGGCGCTGCTGGCCGCTGCCAGCGCGTTCATCTGGACGATACGCTGTGAAAACGGTGCCGAACTGGCCGGCAAGTCGAATACCTTGTATTGAATCTGCCGCCACTCCTGCGCGTTAGGTTGCAACCGGCGCACTGCAGCGGACACGTCCGAAAAGCGGCCGCGCCCCATCCACAACTCTCCGTCCAAGGGCACCGCCGGGTAGCCACGGACAAACCAATCCGGAGCCGCTATCACATGACCACCTCGAGAAATTAGCTGTTTGCCATCCCAATAAGCCCGCACGCCATCCAGCTTTTCGCTCACCCAGTATTCAGGCAGTGATACTCCCCTGCTCGTACTGCTGCGCCAGCTGTAATGCCGGCGGTTGCGCCAGGCACCATCCCGCCAGTATCCACAGGCCAATCATGGCCAACCCTTGCCTGCTCTTCACGGCATACTCCCCTGTATATGTCAGGCTGGCACCATGACAGATCCCGGCCGCACGCCCTGTCCGCTTGTGCATACCGCTTATGTAAGCCATAACGGTTTGCAACAAATCGCGACCGGCTGCATCCAACAGGCAGGAGGTAAACAATATGCGAGTTATTACATTAATGGGACTGCTGGTTATCAGCGCACCGTCCTTGGCCGCCGAGGCCTATTTTGCCGGTGGCTGCTTCTGGTGTACCGAGTCCGATTTTGAGCAACTGGACGGCGTTAGCGAAGCCATTAGTGGCTACGCAGGCGGCGACGAAGCCAACCCCAGTTATGAGCAAGTGGCATCTGGAAACACCGGGCACACCGAAGCAGTAAAGGTGATCTACGACCCCGAGGTGGTCAGCTATGCCAACTTGGTGACCTGGTTATGGCAACACATTGATCCCACTGATGCGGACGGGCAATTTGTGGACCGTGGCGCCCAGTATCGTAGCGAAATTTTTTATCAAACCGCGGACGAAAAGGCCACTGCTGACGCATCGCGGCAAGCCCTGGAAAAGAGTGGCCGTTTCGACAAGCCTATTGTTACCCAGGTCACCAAGCTGGACACATTCTATCCGGCTGAAGATTACCATCAGGACTACTACAAAACGCACTCTATCAAGTATAAGTATTACCGCTATCGCTCCGGCCGGGACCAGTTCCTGGAAGAGAACTGGGAAGATCCGAGTTACCGACCCTGGCTTGAAAAAGGGGTTACCCATTCGTGGCAGGGGCCGGATAATTTTGAGCGCCCCAGCGATGATAAGCTGAAAAAATCGCTGCCGGAATTGACCTACAAGGTTACTCGTGAGGATGCTACCGAACGCGCCTTTCAGAACCCCTACTGGGACAACAAGGCCGCAGGTATTTATGTGGATGTGATCAGTGGCGAGCCGTTATTCTCGTCCAAGGACAAGTACAAGTCTGGCACCGGCTGGCCCAGCTTCACCCAGCCCATTGATAAATCCTTTATCACTGTGCACGAGGACAACACCCTGTTCACTACCCGAACGGAAGTTCGCAGCCGCTATGCGGATTCCCACTTGGGGCATGTCTTTGGTGATGGCCCTGAGCCCACCGGGAAACGCTGGTGCATGAACTCAGCCGCCATGCGCTTTATTCCCAAGGAAGAAATGGCAGAAAAAGGCTACGAAAAATACCTGTCTTTATTTGAGTAAATTCAACGCCAAAAAAGTGCGAACAAGGATTCTTGTTCGCACTTTTTTATGCTGCTTTTCCCGGGGTTTCTTACCGCTTTCTTAATGAGCCCACACCGGTGACTAGCAACAGTAAAATAGCACCGGCGATAATACCCACCACAAAGTTCACCAGCATCGGAGCGATAACACCGAGCAGGCCAGCCAAAGGGAGTGGCGCGATCACTTCGTCCAGATGGTGCAGGGCATCATGGCTTCCCGGCAAGCCGTGAAGAAGAATCCCTCCGCCCACCAAAAACATCGCGGCGGTACCGGCAATAGACAGAAATTTCATTAACTTGGGAGAGAATCCCACCAGCATTCTCCCTACCGCTTCACGAGCTTTTCCACCACTCTCCCTGGCGGTTTCGATCAAATGCAAGCCAGCATCATCCAGTTTCACGATGCCAGCCACCAGCCCGTAGACGCCAATCGTCATACCAATCGCAATCACGCTGACCACCATCACTTGCTGTATGAAAGGCGCAGCTTGCACTGTCCCCAGGGCGATCACGATAATTTCTGCAGAAAGAATAAAATCCGTTCTCACGGCACCTTTAATTTTGTTCTTTTCAAACGCGACCAGATCCACATTTGGATCCGCCATGGCCTTGAGTTTTTCCTCATGCTCCTGGGCATCTTCTTTGCCATGAAGAAATTTATGCGCCAGCTTTTCTACCCCTTCGTAACAAAGATAGGCCCGCCGAGCATGAGCAACGGTGTAATCAACCAAGGCAAAAAGGCGCTGATCAGCAGCGCTGACGGTACCAGAATAAACTTGTTACGCATGGAGCCTTTGGCCACCGCCCACACCACGGGGAAGCTCCCGCTCCGCCCGCACCCCCGAGGTCTGCTCCGCGTTCAATGCCAGGTCATCACCCAGCACCCCGGCGGTTTTCTTTGCCGCGACCTTGGTCATCACGGACACGTCATCAAGCACTGCTGCAATATCATCCAGCAGCATCAATAAACTGGTTCCAGCCACGTTATTTTTCCTTCAACAATGCAGCCCCAACAATGGGACCATCCCTAACAAAATAATGCCGCCAAGCCTATCACGCCGCAGTGGCCAGCCGTGGCCTGTTCAAAGCAATCGCCAACATCCCGGCGATGGCCAACGCCCAGCAATAATGGATGGAGCCAATCAGTGCCAGCGGCGACAACTTGGCAATGGAGCAGGCCAGCAGTACCTGGGCGCCGTAGGGAATTACCCCCTGCACCACACAGGAAAAAATATCCATCAGGCTGGCAGAGCGTCGCAGGTCCACGCCGTGCTCGTTGGCAATGTCCCGAGCCATTTCACCGGTCAACACAATGGCCACAGTATTATTGGCCACAAACACATTGGCGAATACCACCAGCAGGGCGATGCCCACTTCACCGGCACGCTGCATGGGCAGTTTCAGCCAACGGGTCAGGCCGTGGATGCGCTCAATGACCCAGCGGGTACCGCCCTGGTCGGTCATCAACAAGGACAAGCCACCAATCAACATGGACAACAGCATGATTTCGAACATGCCTTCAAAGCCCGTGTAGATCGCGCCATTGATGCTCGCCAGACCATAGTCCGGCATCACCACCATCCCCGTCACCCCCGCCGCGACGATACCGATAATCAGCACTGCCAATACATTCAGACCACTGAGAGCGAGCGCAAACACCAGCAGATAAGGCACCACCCGCGCAAACTCGAACGGCTTGGCTTCCACCTGATGATCCCCGCCACCGAGTAGCACCAACACCATCACGGTGACCAGCGCCGCCGGCAAGGCAATCCAGATATTGACTCGGAACTTGTCTTTCAACGAGACACCCTGGCTGCGGGTGGCGGCAATGGTGGTATCGGAAATCATCGACAGGTTGTCACCAAACATGGCGCCGCCCACCACGGCGCCCAACGCCAACGGCATGGGCAACCCGGTGGCCCCGGCAAAGCCCACCGCAATGGGCGCCGTGGCGGCAATGGTGCCCATGGAAGTGCCCATGGCCGTGGCAATAAAAGCTGAAATCAAAAACAGGGCCGGCAGCACCCATTGGGCAGGAATGATGGTCAGCCCCAGGTGCACCGTGGCATCCACACTGCCAATGCTGTCACTGACACTGGCAAAGGCCCCCGCCAGCAAGAACACCAGGCACATGAGAATGATATTGGGATGACCAATCCCTTCCAGCAGCTTCTCGACACTGGCATTCAAACGCTGCCCGGCCACCCGCGCCATAAGCATGGACAACACAATGGCGACCATAGCCACCACGGGCGCCTTGATCTGGTAAAACGCGAAATCAGTGCCGGCAGAGGTGTAGTACAGTCCGCTGCCCAGGAACACCACCAGAAAAAAACAGTAGAGGAAGCAGCGGCCAGGCACGTGGCGAAGGAACAGCTTGGCTATGTGGGTCGGCCATGGAGAATCCCGATCAATCAACGATCGACCCAGTGTAGAGATTCCGGAACCATGTCGGTAGGCATCGCGAAGCACACCTAGCATTTCCGTAGGAGCGTCGCTGGCGGCGCGATAAGCCAGGTTGCGAGTCACGAGTGACGTTATCCACTTCGCTCACCCTTCAGGCCGCACCTCGTGCGTTACTCCGCTACGCTACGTTCCTGCAGCGGTTTCCTACCTGGGTTGTCGCAACGCGTAGCTCGCCTGGCCTTTTCAGAACGTATCCACAAACGGCCGGCCGCCATGGCGCCCCGTCTTGAACCCTGATGCATTCAACCCACGCAAAATCCACTGCCTGGATTCCACTGGATCAATCACCGCATCAATCTCCAGAAAGCTGGCCATATTCAGCGCCTTGCCCTGCTGATAGGCCTTGGTCACCAGTTTGTCGAACAGCCGCTGTTGTTTCTCCTCGCTGGGCTGCTCTGCCAGTTCCTTCGCGAAGCCTAATCGCACCGCCCCTTCCAGGCCCATGGCGCCAAATTCAGCACTGGGCCAGGCGGCGGTGAACAATGGCGAATGAAAGCTGCCCGCCGCCATGGCCTGGGCACCCAGCCCATACCCCTTACGCAACACCAGCGTGAAGAACGGCACGGTGAGGCTGGCGGCGGTAACAAACATGCGCGACACATGGCGCACGGTGGCCTGCTTTTCCGCTTCCGGACCAACCATGAAACCGGGGGTGTCACACAGGGACAGCATGGGCAGCCCAAAAGCTTCGCACAGCTGCATAAAGCGTGCGGCCTTGTCGCCGCCCACCGCATCGATGGCGCCCCCCAAATAGGCTGGGTCGTTGGCAATCAACCCAAACGGTTTGCCTTCGATGCGCACCAGCGCGGTAATCATGCCCGGCGAAAACGCCTTGCGTAGCTCAAGCATCGAACCGGTATCTGCCAGGGTTTCGATCACGGTGCGAATGTCATAAACACGCGTGCGTTTTTCCGGAATGCGGTGGCGCAGTTCACGTTGATCCACCGCCTGCCAGTCCGTCACTGTGCCTTGAAAATAAGACAGGTACTGTTTGGCCACCGCCACTGCCTCGGTTTCATCTTTTACCCGCACATCCACCACACCGTTGGGCGCCTGTACGCTCACCGGCCCGACTTGCTCCGGGGTAAAACGGCCCAGGCCACCGCCTTCAATCATCGCCGGCCCGGCCATGCCGATGGACGCATCGTCGGTGGCGATGATCACATCGCAGCAACCCAACAATGCCGCATTCCCGGCAAAACATCGGCCAGAGCCGATGCCCACCAACGGCACCTCACCGGACAGTTTCGCCATGGCCGCAAAGGTGTGGCAGTCCAGCCCGGCCACGCCGACAAAATCCGTGTCCCCGGGGCGGCCGCCGCCACCTTCCGCAAACAACACCAGCGGCATCTTCCACTTCCCAGCCAGTTGCAACAGTCGATCGGTCTTCTTGTGATTCATCATCCCCTGGGTGCCGGCGAACACCGTGTAGTCGTAGCTGATCGCCATGACACGGGCGGCCTGCTCACCAAACGCATCACCATTGACCGTGCCGGTCCCGCCGATCAAGCCATCCGCCGGGCTCAGGGCCCGCAATTCTTCCTCACTGCGGCGACGCTGGGCGGCCAGCGCCATGGCGCCGTATTCCTGGAAGCTGGCCGCATCCAGCAGATCATCCAGATTTTCCCGGGCGGTGCGCTTGCCCTTGCGGTGGCGCTTTTCCACCGCCTGGGGGCGGCCTGCATCACTAATGGCCTGATGACGCTCCAGCACCTCGGCCAGATCTTGGCGGATATAGTCCAGATCCACACTTTCTTCGGTGGCAATGGCGTCGCCTTCCACATCCCCCGGCTCAACAAACAACAGCGGTGACGCTTCGCTGATAGCCTCCCCCTCATTGGCCGCCAGGCCCTGCACCCGACCCGCCACCGTGGCACGCACTTCGAATTCCATCTTCATGGCTTCCAATACCGCTACCACCTGACCGTTCTGCACCGCATCACCAGCTTGTACTAGCAGCGAGACCAGCACCCCGGTGGTGGGGCTGGTCACGGCTTCACAGCCGGGAGGCGTCGCCTGATCCTGTACTGGCGCGGCAGAAACGGTAGCAGGCTGCACCGCTGAAGCCGTGTCCGGCAACGCCGCCATCAACGCTGGCAGATGCGTTTCCACATAGCGGGTAGTGACGGCGTTAGCCTGCACCGCCTCACTGGCGAGCAACGCCTGCAGCAAAGGCAGGTTGCTTGGCACGCCGTCAATGCGGGTCTGTTTCAGGGCGCGACGGGCGCTGCAACAGCGCCGCATAATCCGCACCGCTGACAATCAGTTTGGCTAGCAGGGAATCGTAGGCCGGGCTCACCGCGTAACCGGCATAGCCATAGCCATCCACCCGAATGCCCGAACCACTAGCCGGCTCATAGGCGGTGAGCGTGCCCGCCGCCGGGGTGGTGCTGCCATCAGCCTTGAGGGTTTCCATATTCAGGCGCAACTGCACCGCCATGCCATGCTGGTGCGGGGCGGTTTCCAGATTCAGATCGGCAAGACTCGCCCCCCGCCGCCAGACGAATCTGGCTTTGCACCAGATCCACCCCGGTGATTTGTTCGGTAACGGTGTGCTCGACCTGCACTCTGGGGTTGGCTTCCATAAAGTAGAACCGCTCCTGCTCCGGCTCCACCAAAAACTCAAAGGTGCCGATGCCCCGATAGTTCACCTCGGCGGCCAGGGTCAGTGCGCTGTGAATAATGCGATCGCGCAGGCCGGCATCCAGCCCCGGCGCGGGTGCAAATTCCACCAGCTTTTGATGACGGCGCTGCAAGGTACAGTCACGCTCCCACAGGTGGCTCACCGCCCCCGTGCCATCGCCCAGCACCTGCACCTCAATATGGCGGGCGGCGGGCACCAGCTGCTCCACATACACTGCCTCGTTGCCAAAGGCCGCTTTCGCTTCTGACTGGCAGCGCTGATACGCCACGTCCAGCTCCGCCGGGTCAGTAACCGCTCGCATACCTCGGCCACCACCGCCGCTCAACGCCTTGATCATTACCGCGCTACCGCCGAGTGACGCCATAAACGCCTGCGCTTGGTCCAGCGTCACCGCCTGCGCCGTGCCCTGCACCAGCGGCACCTGGCAGCGTGCCGCCAACGCCCGGGCCGCCGCCTTGTCGCCAAACAGGCGCAGGGTCTGCGCACCCGGCCCGATCAAGATCAGCCCCGCTCGTTCACACTGCTCGGCAAAGTCCGCGTTTTCCGCCAGAAACCCGTAGCCCGGATGAATAGCCTCACAACCCTGCTCAGTGGCAATGGCAATCAACTGCGCCCCATCCAGATACGCCGGCACCCCCCCGCCCAGCCAAGGCCACCGCCTCATCCACCCGGCGAACATGCAGCGATGCCTGATCATCCTCCGCAAACACCCCCACGGACCGAATCCCCAGGTCTGCACAGGCATTAGCAATACGAATGGCAATTTCGCCACGGTTGGCGATCAGGATGGCAGAAAACGGCACGGGCACGGCGGACTCCGGTCTTTGATTCGACAGCAAAGACCACAGTGTAGCCAGTTGGGGTTATCGATGGCATTGATCGGGGTGCATAACCCCTTATGCATCAGGTTAATGCAAGCAGCGCCAGACAAGCACCACCGGCACCCCTGGGCGCGGGAATTCCGCTCTGTGCCGTGCTAACTTTCCCGTTCAGATTGCTAACCACCAGAGCGCAGGGGCCCTGGTCACACCACAAGGGATAATCATGATACGGATCGTTACCTTCCATGGGTTACTGCTTGGCTTGCTGCTTGCTTCCTTCAACACCACCGCTGCCGGGCTGACCGGACTGTGGGTTGGCTACTATAGTTATACCGACAACCACCGCGTGCCCATGTCCGTAGCGATTCAATCCGATGGCCACCAATTCGTTGGCCAGATGATCGAACCGAACACCTCGAAGAATCCATCCGATGTGGGTCGCCCTGCTATTATCTTTGGCACCGTTAACGGTACAGCGGTGATGTTCGACAAGGCGTATTTTTCCGACGTTGAGAGTACCAACCCCGTGATGCTCAAAGACGGCGCCAACCGGGTCCGCTACAAACTGGAGGCCAGCGACAATGGCCAAACACTGTTTGGGCACTGGTCTATCGCCGACATGTCTGGCAGGGCAACGTTCAAGCGCATGTCCGCAACCATCGTGGACAAGCTGCCGTAGGGCAAGCCTGTGCGCTTTATGACAGAGTCCGCTTTCCCTTTTTTCCCGAAACACGATCTCAAGAGCGCCAACCATGGATTTAGCACTCACGGATAAAACCGCACTGGTAAGCGGAGCCCATCGTGGCACTGGCCATGTCATTGCCACCACCCTGGCAGAGGAAGGCGCCACCGTGGCACTTCATGCATTTACCCAGCCGCAAGCGGACGAGGCCATGGCAGGCATTACCGATCCGGCGCTCAATATCGTTCCGGTGGTGGGCGATCTGCTCACCGATGACGGTGCCCAGCAAGTGGTGGATCAACTGACGCAGCTGGGCTTGAAAATCGATATCCTGGTGAACAATTACGGCTCGGCGCTGGCGGGCAAGTGGGATTCCCTGTCCACCGAACAATGGCTGGAAGCCACCAATGTGAATTTACTCAGTGCCGTACGGCTGATTCAACATTGCACCCCACACATGAAAGCAAAGCAGTGGGGGCGCATCATCAATCTCAGCACCATCGGCGATCATCAACCCAACGGCATCATGCCCCATTACTACGCCGCTAAAGGCGCTCTTTCTAACAGCACCGTGAGCCTGGCAAGAGAATTAAGCGCTACCGGCATCACCGTCAACACCGTTTCCCCCGGGCTCATCAAAACAGCCGAGGTGGAGCGCGCCTATCAACATCGCGCACTCAAGAAAGGCTGGTCACTGGATACCATGACGTTGGAGCAAGCCATCGTCCAACACGACTTCCCTAACCCGTCCGGCAGGCTAGCCACCCGAGAGGAAGTGGCGGACCTGGTGGTGTTCCTGGCCAGCCCGCGGGCCGGGTTTATTAATGGGCAGAATATTCGCGTGGATGGCGGTGCGGTTAGGTATGTTTAGAGCACGCCGGAATCACACCAACAAGCTCCATGGTCTTCGTTAACGTGTTCTGTTCGTTTCATGCCTTCAATATCGTACCGTTGGACACTGTCTAGCAAGCACAATAAAGCCCGGCGGATGCCGGGCTTTTTTGTGCCGGTGACGATTATTCCACCGTCACTGACTTGGCCAGATTCCGCGGCTGATCTACATCGGTCCCGCGCAGCACCGCCACATGGTAGCTAAGTAACTGCAACGGAACGGTATAGACGATCGGGGAGATGGTTTCCGGGATCGCCGGCATGTTCAGTACATGGATACCTTCGCCTTCTTTGACGTGGGCATTCTTGTCGGCGAAGACATACAGTTCGCCGCCACGGGCACGCACTTCCTGCAGGTTCGACTTCAGCTTTTCCAGCAGCTCGTCGTTGGGCGCCACGGAGACCACCGGCATTTCGCTGTCCACCAGGGCCAGGGGGCCGTGCTTCAACTCACCCGCTGCATAGGCTTCCGCGTGAATGTAGGAAATTTCCTTGAGCTTGAGCGCCCCTTCCAGGGCCACCGGGAACTGTACGCCACGGCCCAGGAACAGGGCATGGTGTTTTTCCACGAAAGCTTCGGAAAGTTTTTCGATAGGCTTGTCCAGCGCGGCAGCCTGTTCAATCAGGTTGGGCAACTGGCGAAGCTCTTCCAGGATTTTTTCTATCTCGCTGTCAGCCAGGCCTTTTTGCCGACCCAGCGCCAACACCAGCATCAACAACCCGACCAGCTGAGTGGTAAACGCCTTGGTAGAGGCCACACCGATTTCCGGACCTGCCTTGGTGAGGAACACCAGTTCCGATTCACGCACCAGGGACGAACTGTCCACGTTACACACCGCCAGACGGCCCACATAGTTGGGCGACTGGGTGTCGCGCAGTGCGGCCAGGGTATCGGCGGTTTCGCCGCTTTGGGAAATGGTGACGAACAGGGTGCCTTCCGGCACCACGTGCTTGCGATAGCGAAACTCACTGGCCACTTCCACCTGGCAGGGAATGCCCGCGATGTCTTCCAGCCAGTAACGGGCCACCATGCCGGCGTGGTAGCTGGTACCGCAGGCGACGATCTGGACGGTTTTTACCTTGTCGAAAATCGCCGGGGCTTTTTCACCGAAGGATTCGATCAGGGCTGCCGGCCCATCAATGCGACCTTCCAGGGTGCGCTGAATAGCCGCCGGCTGCTCGAAGATTTCCTTCTGCATGTAGTGGCGATATTCACCCTTTTCTGCATCTTCATGGGTACCATCAAACTCATGTGCATCGCGACTAACCGAATTGCCGTTAGCATCGACAATACGCACGTTGTCAGTGGTAATTTCTGCCTGGTCGCCTTCTTCCAGAAAGATAAAGCGGTTGGTGACCGGCAACAACGCCAGCTGGTCCGACGCAATGTAGTTTTCGTCGATGCCCAGGCCGATGACCAGCGGGCTGCCAGAGCGAACGGTGACCAGCTTGTGTGGCTCTGACGCATGAATGACGCCCAGTGCGTAAGCACCATCCAGTTTCCTGGTAACCGCTTGTACCGCGTCAAAAGATTCAGGCCTGTATCCAGTGCCTGATGCACCAGATGAACAATCACTTCCGTATCGGTCTGGGACTGAAACTCATAACCAACGGCTTCAAGCTCGTCTTTCAGTTCCTGAAAGTTTTCGATGATACCGTTATGCACCAGCGCCAGATCGTTGCCGGACATGTGCGGGTGCGAATTCGGCTCAGAAGGCTTGCCGTGAGTGGCCCAGCGGGTGTGGGCAATGCCGGTGAAACCCTGGGTTTGTGCTTCCTGAACAGCCTCTTCCAACCCGGCCACTTTGCCCTGACGACGGACACGACTGATACCGCTATCGTTGAGCAGTGCCACACCGGCACTGTCGTAACCCCGGTACTCAAGACGTTTGAGCCCAGTGATCAAAATGTTAGTCACATTACGCTGGGCAATGGCCCCGACAATTCCGCACATAAATGCTATTCCTTATCCTTTCTTTGGCCGCTGCCAGTTAGCCACGTTGCGCTGCTGACCGCGGGCAACCGCAAGGCCGTTATCATCCACATCCTTGGTGATGGTGCTGCCCGCACCCACCGTGGCGTTTTCGCCAATGGTAACGGGGGCAACCAGTGACGAATTTGAACCAATGAAGGCACCGTCTTTCATCACTGTCTGGAATTTGTTGGCGCCATCGTAATTGCAGGTGATGGTGCCCGCGCCCACGTTGACTCCTTTGCCGATCTGGCTGTCGCCGATATAGGTCAGGTGGTTTACCTTCGAGCCTTCGCCAATGTACGACTTTTTCGTTTCAACAAAGTTGCCCACCTTGGCGTTATCGGCCAACTCGGTGCCCGGGCGCAGGCGGGCATAGGGCCCAACTGGCAGTTCTCACCGACGATAGCCCCGTCGATCAGGGTATTGGCTTCAATGACGGTGCCGGCACCGATGTTGGCGTCGCGCAGGATGCAATTGGGACCGATGACCACGCCTTCATCAATGGTCACGTCGCCTTCCATGATCACATTCACATCGATGATTACATCGCTGGCGATCTGCACGCTGCCACGAATATCCAGACGAGAAGGGTCCAGCAGGGTAACGCCGTCGCGCATCAGGGTTTCAGCCTGGGCCTTTTGATAAATGCGCTCCAGCCGTGACAGCTGCACCCGGTCATTCACGCCATCCACTTCCCAGCCTTCATTGGGCTGCAGGGTTTCCACATTCAGGCCGGACTGGGACGCCATGGCGATGAGGTCGGTGAGGTAATATTCGCCCTGGGCATTGTTGCTGGACAGTTTAGGCAGGCTTTCTTCCAGGAAACGACGCGAACAGGCGAGAATGCCAGTGTTGATTTCCTGAATGCCGAGTTCGGCTTCACTGGCGTCTTTCTGTTCAACGATGCGCTGCACATTATTCTGGCCATCACGAACAATACGGCCATAACCACTCGGATCATCCAGGGTCAGCGTCATCAGCGCCAGGGTATTGTCGTCCACCGAGGCAACGAATTCTTTCAGTGTTTCCGGGCGAATCAGCGGCACATCACCGTACAACACCAGCACCATGTCTTCTTTCACATGGGGCATGGCCTGGGCAACCGCATGGCCAGTGCCGAGCTGTTCGGCCTGTTCTGCCCAGGCCAATTGCTCACCAGTCAGTGTCGCTTTAACCCGGTCGCCACCATGGCCATAAACGATGACGATATTGGCGGGGTCCAGCGATGCTGCTGCATCGACCACATGCTGCACCATGGGCTTCCTGCCACTGCGTGGAGCACTTTGGGCAGGGCGCTTTTCATTCGCGTTCCCTTGCCCGCCGCCAGAATCACTACTGCTAGACTCATACCCTGTCCTTGTCTTTTTGCTGTCGCCAGTGCCTTGTTATACCACCGCGCCACTTCAGTTTCTGCAACGTCATCCGTTAACTTGCCATCTCACAACGACAGAAACAAAAAAGGGTAGCACTTGGCTACCCCTTTCTGTGTTGAAGAATTGCAAAAGATACTTACCGCTTATTCTTCAACTGCTGAATCGCTCGTAGCTGTGCAACAGCTTCTGCCAGAGTGGCGGCGGCACGGGAGTAATCCATTTCGGAACTCTTGCCTTCCAGCGCTTCTTTGGCACGGGCCTTGGCACGCTCAGCTTCAGCGGCGTCCATGTTTTCAGCGCGCTCAGCAGTATCCGCCAGTACAGTCACCAGCTTGGGCTGCACTTCCAGGAAGCCGCCGGATACGTAGAACACTTCTTCTTCACCATTCTGCTTCTTCACCCGTACCGGGCCCGGCTTGAGCCGGGTCAGCAGCGGGGCGTGGCCAGGCATGATACCGAGGTCGCCTTCCACACCGGAAGCTACCACGATTTCAACCAAGCCGGAGAACAGCTGGCGTTCTGCACTTACAATGTCGCAATGCACGGTCATCGCCATTTGCTTGTCTCCCGGGTGCAGGTTACTTGCTACGCTTGTTGTAGGCTTCGATCACTTCGTCGATAGAGCCCTTCATGTAGAAGTCCTGCTCCGGGATGTGATCGTAATCACCGCCAAGAATGCCCTTGAAGCCCGCGAGGGTGTCTTTCAGGGAAACATACTTGCCCGGGGAGCCAGTAAATACTTCGGCCACGAAGAACGGCTGGGACAGGTAACGCTCAATCTTACGGGCACGAGATACGGTCAGTTTATCGTCTTCTGACAGTTCGTCCATACCCAGGATGGCGATGATGTCCTTCAGCTCTTTGAAGCGCTGCAGTACGGTTTGAACGCCACGCGCGATGTCGTAGTGCTCTTGACCGATAACCAGCGGATCCAGCTGACGAGAAGTGGAATCCAGCGGGTCGATCGCCGGGTAGATACCCTTGAAGCGATATCACGGCTCAGGGATACAGTGGAATCCAAGTGCGCGAAAGTGGTTGCCGGAGACGGGTCAGTCAAGTCATCCGCCGGTACGTATACCGCCTGTACGGAGGTGATAGAACCGGTCTTGGTGGAAGTAATACGCTCCTGCAGAACGCCCATCTCTTCCGCCAGAGTCGGCTGGTAACCTACCGCTGAAGGCATACGGCCCAGCAGTGCAGATACTTCGGTACCGGCCAGTGTGTAACGGTAGATGTTATCCACGAAGAACAGTACGTCGCGACCTTCGTCACGGAACTTCTCGGCCATGGTCAGACCGGTCAGCGCAACACGCAGACGGTTACCAGGTGGCTCGTTCATCTGACCGTAAACCAGCGATACCTTATCCAGTACGTTGGAATCCTTCATTTCGTGGTAGAAGTCGTTACCCTCACGAGTACGCTCACCCACACCGGCAAACACGGAGAAACCGGAGTGCTCGATCGCGATGTTCCGGATCAGCTCCATCATGTTTACGGTTTTACCTACACCCGCACCACCGAACAGGCCAACCTTACCGCCTTTGGCGAAAGGACAAACCAGGTCGATTACCTTGATGCCGGTTTCCAGCAGTTCGTTGGTGGCTGCCTGATCTGCATAAGTAGGCGCAGCACGGTGAATCGGCATGCGCTCTTCTTCACCGATGGGGCCAGCCTCATCGATCGGGCGACCCAGCACGTCCATGATACGGCCCAATGTCTTGGTACCGACAGGAACCTGAATCGGCTCGCCGTTATCAGTCACGCCAAGGCCGCGCTTCAGACCTTCGGTGGAGCCCATGGCGATAGTACGGACTACGCCGTCGCCCAGCTGTTGCTGAACTTCCAGGGTAGTTTCAGTACCGTCCACGGAGAGGGCGTCATATACCTTCGGTACGGTTTCGCGTGGAAATTCCACGTCGATCACAGCACCGATGATCTGAACAATACGACCGCTACTCATGCTTGCATCCTCTTAACTTGCGTTTTTGCCGCGTTAATCTGCTTGACGATTAAACCGCAGCAGCACCACCAACGATTTCGGAGATTTCCTGCGTAATAGCAGCCTGGCGCGCTTTGTTGTACACCAATTGCAGATCACGAATGATGTCACCGGCGTTATCGCTGGCGGCCTTCATGGCGATCATACGCGCTGCCTGCTCACAGGCATTGTTTTCAACCACACCCTGATACACCTGAGACTCAATGAACCGCATCAGCAGTTCGTCGAGCAGCTCTTTCGGGGCCGGCTCGTAAATGTAGTCCCAGTGGCGCTTCAGCTCTTCATCGCTACCCGCTTCAAGTGGCAGCAACTGAATGTTCTTGGGCGACTGGGTCATGGTGTTCACGAATTCGTTGTACACAATGTACAAACGGTCGATCTCACCACTTTCGTAGGCATCCAGCATCACCTTGATGGAACCGATCAGGTCATTCAGGTGCGGGGTATCCCCCAGGCCTGTGACGTTCGCTTCCACGTTACCGCCAACGCTTTTGAAGAAAGACATGCCCTTGGAGCCCACTACGCAGTAGCGAACTTTAGCGCCTTTTTCTTCCCACTCTTTCGCGCCTTTGACGACATTCTTGAGCAGGTTGACGTTGAGGCCACCGCAGAGGCCCCGATCGGAGCTCACTACGATGTAGCCAACGTTCTTCACTTCCCGCTCTTGCAGGTAAACGTGCCGGTATTCCAGATCGGCGTTAGCCAGGTGAGCAACCACCTGACGCATACGGCTGGCGTACGGCTTGCTTGCCGTCATACGCTCTTGCGCCTTACGCATCTTGGAGGCTGCTACCATTTCCATTGCACGGGTAATTTTCTTCGTGCTTTGGACGCTGGCAATCTTGCCTTTGATCTCTTTACCGCTGGCCATAGGAACGTTCCTTTATCAGCGAATTACCAGGTCTGGGTGGCTTTGAACTGATCGAGAGATTCTTTGATCTCAGCTTCGATCTCGCCGTTGTAGTCACCCTTCTCGTTGATTTTATCCATCAACGCTTTCTTTTCGCTGTTCATGTAGTCCAGCAGTGCCGCTTCGAAGGGGCCGATTTTCTCGACAGCCATACCTTTCAGGTAGCCTTCGTTGGCGGCGTAGAGCACAACACCCATTTCAGCAACGCTCATGGGGCTGTACTGCTTCTGCTTCATCAGCTCGGTAACGGCCTGACCATGCTCCAGCTGTTCACGTGTGGAGTCATCCAGGTCAGAAGCGAACTGGGCGAATGCCGCCAGTTCACGGTACTGAGCCAGTGCCAGACGAATACCACCACCCAGCTTCTTCACGATCTTGGTCTGGGCTGCACCACCTACACGGGATACAGACACACCGGCGTTCATCGCCGGGCGAATGCCGGAGTTGAACAGGTCGGTTTCCAGGAAGATCTGACCATCGGTAATGGAAATCACGTTGGTCGGTACGAAGGCAGAAACGTCACCACCCTGGGTTTCAATGATTGGCAGTGCGGTCAGAGAACCGGTTTTGCCTTTCACTTCACCGTTGGTGAACTGCTCAACATAATCTTCGTTTACCTTGGCGGCGCGCTCCAGCAGACGGGAGTGCAGGTAGAACACGTCACCAGGGTAAGCTTCACGGCCCGGCGGACGACGCAGCAGCAGGGAGATCTGGCGATACGCCCACGCCTGCTTGGTCAGATCATCATAAACGATCAGTGCATCTTCACCGCGATCGCGGAAGTATTCGCCCATGGTGCAACCGGCAAACGGTGCCAGGAACTGCATGGAAGCCGGATCAGAAGCGGAGGCCGCAACGATGATGGTGTTTTCCATCGCGCCGTGCTCTTCCAGCTTGCGCACCACGTTGGCAATGGTGGACTGCTTCTGGCCGATGGCAACGTAGACACACTTAATGCCGGAGTCTTTCTGGTTGATGATCGCATCAACCGCAACGGCGGTCTTACCGATCTGGCGGTCACCAATGATCAGCTCACGCTGACCACGGCCGATTGGCACCATGGCATCGATAGACTTGTAACCGGTCTGCACAGGCTCGTTAACTTCACGACGCCAGATAACGCCAGGCGCTACCTTTTCAACCGCATCGGTCTGCTTGGCATCGATCGGGCCTTTACCGTCGATCGGGTTACCCAGAGCGTCAACCACACGACCCAGCATTTCGGGGCCAGTGGGGACTTCCAGAATACGACCGGTACAACGGACCTTTTGACCTTCGGCCAGGCCCAGGTAATCACCCAGTACCACGGCGCCGACAGAGTCTTGCTCCAGGTTAAGGGCCATGCCGTAGATGCCGCCCTCAAACTCGATCATCTCGCCGAACATCACGTCGGCCAGACCATGAATGCGCACAATACCATCGGATACGGAAACCACCGTACCTTCGTTGCGTGCTTCGGTGGAGGTATCAAGTTTCGCGATGCGCGACTTGATAATCTCGCTGATTTCGGACGGGTTGAGTTGCTGCATCTCTAATCCCTCAAACTCAAGAGTTCAGTTGCTCTGCCAGACGGTTAAGTCGGCCGCGCACACTGCCATCAATTACGGTATCGCCGGCTCGCACCAGCACGCCCCCAATCAGATTGGTCGACGGAAGTGGTGACATTCACTTCCGTTCCAAGGCGTTTCTTAAGCGCTGCTACCAGCTTGTCGGTAGCGGCATCGTCCAACTCGAATGCAGAGATCATCTCCACATCGGTGAACTGCTGCTGTTCGGCCAGAAGCTCGTGGAACAGTTGCAGGATGATTGGCAAAAGCGGCAGACGCTTGTTTTGCGTCAGTTGCGCAACAAAGTTGCGCGCGCTTTCGTCCAGCTCATCACCACAGACTTCTGCAAAAGCAGAAGCCTTGGTGGCGTCATCCAGTTCCGGCTGGTCAAGGTAGGCACGCATGGAGGCATCACCTGCCACTGCTGCTGCCAGGCCCAGCATCTTCTCCCACTGCTCCAGGGCATCGTGTTCTTTAGCGAACACAAATGCGGCCTTGGCGTAGGGGCGTGCGATGGTGGTCAGTTCAGCCATGGGTTACCCGTATTCTCAGAGTTCAGCCGCCAGCTGCTCAAGCAACTGCGAGTGTGCGTCCTGGTTTACTTCATTGCCCAGTACCTTTTCGGCACCGCTCAACGCCAGCACAGCCACTTCTTTACGCAATTGCTCGCGAGCCTGATTAACCTCTTGGTCAATCTCAGAGTGTGCTTTGGCAATCAGTCGCTCACCTTCGGTGCGCGCTGCATCTTTTGCCTCTTCCACAATCTGATTAGCCCGGCGATTGGCCTGATCAATAATTTCGGCCGCCTTCTCTTTAGATTCTTTGAGATTGGCGGTCGCCTTTTCCTGCGCCAGTTCCAGATCACGCTCTGCCCGATCCGCGGCACTCAGGCCTTCGGCAATCTTCTGCTTACGCTCATCCAGCGCCCGTGAAATCGGGGGCCAAACGAACTTCATGCAGAAGAACACAAACAGGGCAAACCAAATGGCCTGGCCAATTAGTGTCGCATTAATATTCATGCCAACACCTCAATCCGCGTTGCTTTAGATTTCCCTAAATCGGGGCTTAAACGTTAAAGCGCGATTTACTGGAAAATCAGCAGGAACGCGATAGCGATACAGATAATCGGCACAGCATCAAGCAGACCAGCGATGATGAACATGCGGGTTTGCAGCATCGGAGCCAGTTCCGGTTGACGAGCCACAGACTCGAGGAAACGACCACCCATCATGCCGAAGCCCAGACCTGCGCCGATGGCCGCCAGGCCAGCTACGATAGCAGCAGCAAGAAATTGAATGCCTTCCATCTTTACACTCCCGTTAAGTGCTTGGTTGGTTTAATTAAAAACCGGTTTAAAAACAGTTACTTACTTAAATCAGTGCTCTTCGACCGCCATGCTCAAATACACGATGGTCAGAACCATGAAGATAAATGCCTGCAGGGTGATTACCAGAATATGGAATACCGCCCAAGGCCAGGCACCTATGAACTGCCAGGTGCCCATCATGGCGGCCAGCAGAATAAATACAAACTCACCCGCGTACATGTTACCGAACAGTCGCAGACCCAAAGACACCGGCTTGGACAGCAGGGCAATGGTTTCCAGCAGCAAGTTAACCGGAATCAGAAGCGCCTTGACCACCGGGTTGCCGGATTCAAAAAGGATGCAGAGCCAACGTCCCGACAAAGCCGCCCACACCTTTGGTTTTGATGGTGAGGAAGATGATCAGGAACATGATTGTAAACGACATACCCAAGGTAATGTTCGGGTCGGTGGTCGGAACAATCTTGAAGTACGCTTCGTGGGCCGTCCAACCGAAGAACGTGGTCACGATCCAAGAAAAGGTCATCGGGATGAAATCCACGGGGATCAAATCCATCAGGTTCATCAGGAATACCCAACAGAAGATCACCAACGACAGCGGCGCAATCAGCTTGCTCTTGCCGTGGAAGGAATCACGCACCTGGGTATCGATAAACTCGATGATGATTTCCACGAAGTTAAGGAAACCAGAAGGAACCCCGGCGGTCGCCTTGCGGGCGCCCAACCAGAACAGCAAACACATGATGATACCGAGGCCGCCAGACCAGGCGAGAGAGAGTCGACGTGAAACGCAGCGAAGCCCATGTCTTTGGCTTCGGTGCCGTTGCAGGCCATGGTCCAGGTGTCCTGGCTCAGAGTCTCCGCATGGCCGTGACATTCACGGACATAGCCTTCCGGCAGTTTGCCATAGGTCAAATTGCCCAAATGGTGCTGGATATACTCGCCGGCGGAGTTCGCTGCCATGTCAAACCTCTATAGAGAGCCGATGCCTACAGGCTAGTCGTCGTGCCTGTTTTGCCCTGCCGTTCGCCCGTCGAGGCGGGCTACCTGAATCCAACCCACAACCTGGGCCAGCACGAAGCCTAACAGCAGAACCATTGCAATTTTCATTTCCCGCGCTTCAGGGACCTTGGAGAATGTCAGCCAGAACAGCAACAACATGATTGCGATCTTGCCCATCTCGGCCCGCATTGCTGCGGTGGCCATGCGCTTTGGCGCACGGTTGCCCGGGTGCATCCATATCTGGAAGCCACCCCAGGCATAAGCGATCAGGCTGATAGTGCCGCCCCAGGCAGCCACCAGACCGGCGAAACGCCAGCCAACCCGGTTACCAGCAGCCCAAACGCCACTATCGTGGTCAGCTGAGCGCGCATTAAACCCCAGAACAGTGCTCTGTCGGGCTGAAATTCGTTGCTGGTCACCGTGAGCCTCTTGGCTGATGCAAAGTGATGCCACATCAGGCGCTAAGGTCTCGGGCACCCCTGATCTTTAGCGCGGCGAAGTATATGGAGTTGGCACGCAAGAGGCAACCGCCGTACGCGGATTGTTGGTCAAACTTCGCGCATCAGGAACGACTTTTCGCAACAGGATGTGCACAAAAATGAATGAACCTGATTCAGGAAAAGAATGCCCAAATACGTGTTTTTTGTATACCTGCGTGATGAGGCAATGACGCCTGAGCCACAGGCCTCACGGACAGAACAACGCCAGATTGTCTGGTCGCCAACGAACCGGCACCGCGACAATGACCCGCCTGCCTGCATACGGGAAACAGCTTGTTGCAATATTTCCCGGCAGGCAGCCCTGTCCGATTACTTGATATGCGCCAGAATGCCGTCCAGCTCATCCAGGCTGTTATAGCTGATCACCAGCTTGCCCTTCTTGCCTTGCTGCTGGATCTGCACCGGTGCCCCAGGCGATCCGACAGGTCGCTGATCAACGCTTCACGTTGGGTCTTCCTTGGGCGCCGCTGGTTTGGCCGGTTTCGCTTTCTCGAAATCACGGACCAGCTCTTCGGTCTGGCGCACCGACAGCCCTTGGCGACCACGGTGCGAGCGGCATCGATCTGCTTGTTGCCGGTCAGGGCCAGCAACGCACGGGCATGGCCCATTTCCAGGTCGCCGTGCTCAAGCAACTTTTTGACGTCGGATTCCAGGCTCATCAGACGCAGCAGGTTGGTGACCATGGCGCGGGATTTGCCCACCGCATCCGCCACCTGCTGGTGGGTAAGACCGAATTCTTCTTTCAGGCGACCCAACGCGATGGCCTCTTCCATGGGATTGAGGTTTTCCCGCTGGATATTCTCGATCAGCGCCATGGCGATGGCGGCTTCGTCAGGCACCTCGCGGATCACCGCCGGAATGGTGTCCAGTTCGGCCATCTGCGCGGCGCGCCAGCGGCGCTCACCGGCAATGATTTCGTAACGCTTGTCGCCCAATGGGCGCACCACGATGGGCTGCATCACCCTGGGCGCGAATGGACTCGGCCAGCTCTTCCAGCGCATCCGGG
>UEXL01000052.1_pt1 | contig 58370 bp, 100 predicted proteins | sample 1796671 | NCBI WGS metagenome assembly UEXL01 (sample SAMEA4772471, study PRJEB27181) | metagenome | reverse complement strand
TTAAACAGAACGTACTTGCCTGTCGCTCTATCTTCGGCGTCTGCTTGGGTGTTTAACCTATATATATAAAGGCGAGGCAGTTTTTCCGTCCCCCTTCGTCAATTTTCTGACACCTCTCTAAATCTACGATTTAAGGTTCCATTTGTCAATTCTTTGACACTTTGTGTCAGTTCTTTGACATATTCTATGTCAATTTCTTGACAGTTCGTGAGTGTGTGTGCTTATGCAGGTCTGTATGAGTGCTACGCAAATGCATGTAATGTAGTCTTCAACTACATTTTTACTTCAATGTTTTCAATCAAATCATTATATAATACTACTGATACTTATGAAGTAGTATTATATATATATACATCTCTTGGTTTCCTCCCAAGTTGTTCCCTTTGCTCTCTTGCATCTAGGCAGATGGGCAAGGGTGCAACGCAAGTGAAACTCGGCGACCTAGTAAAAAATACTACTGAATATAATGAAGTAGTATTTATTTACTACTATAGTTGGCTACGAAGGATGATGCCACCTGTGTTGAATTCCACGAGTCCTTTGGACTTGCGTAAGTGTAAGGCATATAGGTGCTAAAGAGCAACTTCGTAGCTATTTTTAATAGCTAAATGAAAGGACTTAAACTATGTCAAAAGCAAAAGAATTAATACAAGGACTGACGAAGTCAGAAAAAATGAAATGGAAACATTTTCTTAATAAAAAGAAAATGGGAAAACCTATAACTATATCTTCTGAAAAAGATATAGAGATAGCACAATGGTTAGGTCTTTTAACTAAAAGACATAACATAAATCATTAATACTTGACATAGTCCCTTTTTGGGACTATGTTTAAACTTTAACTGAAAGGACTTAAACTATGTTTAATTTTAAAGCGACAACTTATCTTTGGATAAGTTTATTCTGTTTCTTTATGTGTATCACAAGTGGCATATGCCTATTGTTCGTAGAACAACCTACAACATTCGTAGAATGTTTTATGGGTTATGGGATTTGTACTGTTGCATTCTTTGGAATGGGAATGGCAAAGGGACTTGAATAATAAAAAATACTACTGAGTATAACGAAGTAGTATTTATTTATTAAATATTAACGACCAACTGAAAGGCGAGATTATGACTGGTACGATAATATATCAAGGTCAATCTTTGATTGATAACAAGGATATTGTAGTTATTTACTTCAATGGAAGTAAAAACACAAAGACTGGTAATATGGCTCAGACCTATATCATTCGTAGTGATATAGACCCATTGTTAGCCAGTAAGACTGGTGCAGATTATTCAATCTGTGGCAACTGTAAGCATAGGGGTACACCTACGAATGACCCAGACAGAAAACAAGCGATTAACAGAACTTGTTATGTTAAATTGTTTCAAGGTGTACTTGCAGTTTACAAGTCATTTATGAAAGGTAACTACAAAGTAGTTAATCACCATAATGACATACAAAGTCTAGGCGAAAATCAAGTCGTAAGACTTGGGACTTATGGTGACCCAAGTGCAGTACCTAGCTACATATGGGACAGTTTACTTAGCAAAGCTAAGAAGCATACTGGCTACACTCACCAATCAAAGATTGCTAGTGCAGATGTACGAGCTGACCAATGTATGATGAGTGCAGATTCTTACGAAGAATCCAAACAATTCTGGTCTAAAGGATTTAGGACTTTTAGAGTCCTACAAAAGAACGAGGTACTTGATTCTAAGAATGAGGTACTTTGTCCAGCTTCTAAGGAAGCAGGAAAGCGAACCACTTGCGAACAATGTGTGTTATGTAGTGGTTCAAATATTAACGCAAAGAGTGTTGCAATTTATCAACACTAAAAAAGAAAGGTATAATTTATGCATAAATTATATAGACAAGTAACTACTAACAGATATGGGAAAAAAGGTACTTTCTCAAATAATCAAGGTTATTTGGCAGTAAAACACGACCCAGTAAATGGCAGATTTATTTCTAAGTAAATAAATAAAACTTGCATTACGAAAGGTGGTATGCTATGTAGTATGGGTAAGGTGCAGACCTTATGTGAAAGCATTAAACTGCACCACCTTTGTTACTGGTTATGGGTAATGAAGGAGAACTATACAAGTTGGTATATATAAATACTACTGAATATAATGAAGTAGTATTTTTATATATTAACCTAGCTGAAAGGAGTTTAATTATGGCTAGAATACAATTAAGACCTTGTGAGAATGAGTTCAAGCAAGATGCAGATTCTATAGAAATACCTATAGATGATGGCAGATATATGAAAATATATCGTACCTATGGAGTGTACGAAACTACCAAAGGTAATTACAAGCGAGAAGAACAAGTGCATGTAAAGGTAATGCGTAAGCAAAACAACTATCACGATTGTAATAGTTGGGAAACTGAAAGCACTACATCTTATGATGTAGATTTAGAACAAGGAGAATAATATTATGAGTATCTATAAATGTCCAGATTGTAAAAGTACAAATATTTATTTTTACTATCACGAATATATAAACTGTGGTGCAGATGATAATGTTACTTTAAACCAAAATAAAAAAGGGGAATGGATAGCAACATTTCCAAAGTTAAAACATAATGATATAACTGAAAATGAATTGATGGGTTGTAGAGATTGCACCTCTGAATTTCGTATTGATTACTGTCATTATGAAGATGAGAATGGCGAATGTAAAAACGAATGCTTTGATTAAGCAGAAACAAGGAGAATAATATTATGATATACAAACACATACAGTTGACGAGTAGTCAACACAAACATTTGAAAGCCCTTGTTTACAAGGGTCTTCCAATGGAAACTTTTACTTCTAAAAAGTTTAAAGGTTCACCTTTGGAAAAACTTTTGGAGGTGATAGAATGAAAGTTAAAGTTTATTATAACTTACATAAGAAATGTTACTCTATTGTTTCTCTTGAGAAAGAGAACTATGGTAGAGTAATCAAGCACGAGAACTGTGTGCCATTGTTTGATGCACAGTTCAAAGTGTCAGAGAAAGGCAGACAACGAGTGTTGCGTGAGCAAAAAAAGAATGTCCACGCATATGTTGTAGGTACTTGGGTGAGTGAGTTTGTACCTAGAGGTGCAGTAAGACTAGCTACTTATAATCCTTATAAGTACAATAGCTTTGTTGATTCAACTTCTAAGAACTCATTAGCTAAAGCTAAACAAGTTTTACTTTCAGTCTACATACAACCTCTTATGTCAGAAGGACATAGGAAAACAAGTCACATACATTATGTGGCATAACAAAAAGAAAGGAGTTTGACTAATGTCAAATCAACATTTAAAAATGCAAGAAGAACTTTGGTCTGAAATAGATTTCAGAATTGAAGAAGAGTATCAAAAAGTTATGTCCAATGCTCTGTATTGGAATGACAGACTAAAAAAAAATCTGAGAGAATTACAAAGTTTAACTTTGAAGAAGTCGCATCAGATGATAATTTTTTAGACCACCACTTTGAGTCTATACACAGAAAGATATGGGATATGTTTGCTCTTCAATTAACTCTTGAAGAGCAAGAAGAACTACACGACCATCTCTTAAACAAACTCTATGAGTTATTGAATGAAGATATCCAAGACCATAGAGAAAGTGAACGACCATAAAAAATACTACTGAATATAATGAAGTAGTATTTATTTATGTAATATTAACAATCCATTGACAAAGGAGTTTAATTATGGATAATGATTTTATTTTTCAAACTATTGAAAAACTTATGGCAGATGGTAAGTCTGACCCTAAGATTAGGGGTTGGGCTATGTCTGACATTGTCACCAAGATTGGTGATAGATTTGGCGAGGACAAAAAGTCTGTCGCTAGGGCATACATTATGTCCAAGTGTGGAGTTACTGATGATGAATAGTTCCATAAAACTATATGGCAGTTCAGACCTACCACCAAAGGTTTGTGCTGAACTGTCAGAGATTATTAACGAGAGTTTCTATAAGAAACTTGATAAATATTTTGACCAACAAAAGGAGAAAAAGTATGGCAAAAAAATAAATTTGGTAAGACTGTAAAGGTGAATTCACCTTATGCAATCTATAAAAATGAAACAACAAACTTTGAGCATAGAGTTTTAAAAACTTATCAGACAAAAAAGAATGAAAGTAAAAACCCTTATGCTAGGTGGTTTGTTGCGAGTCGTTCACCTTATACCTATGGTTCGTGGGAGTATGGTGACATCTATGTTAAAGATGTGATAAGTTATCACGAACTCATAGCATCTACAGATGAATGGAAAAAAGATTATAATTTTCTTGAAAAGTTTAAGGAGTTTGCGTAAGATGTACGATAGACTACTATTAAAATTAATATTAGCATTTGGTTTGGCTATGTATGGCTTATGGCATAGCAACCAAGTGCTACCACTACCATAAAGAAAGGAATATAATTATGGATGACGAAAATAATATAGACATCAATCAATACATTGAGTATGATGAAGGTAATAATATGAGAGTTTACTTCAAGAGAGAACAGTTTCTTGAAGATGCTTTAGAATATCTTAAAAATGAACATCAAGACTATGAAATAGTAGAGGTGTAATATGAATATATTTTATTTATCAGATGACCCTCAGATTTGTGCAGAGCAACACTGCGACAAGCACGTGGTCAAGATGTGTATTGAGTATGCACAACTACTATCAACTGCTCATAGAGTTCTTGATGGTGATGAGTACACTGTTATACAAAATGGTAGACGAATCAAGAGATGGAAACACCCTAACGAATGGTACGATAAAGACCTTATGTTAGCCAGTCACATCAATCACCCAAGTAATAAATGGGTGCGTGAGAATGTTGCAAATTATGTATGGTTGTACTCTTTGTTAGATTCATTACTCAAAGAGTACACTCATAGATATGAAAGGGTACACGCAGTTCAAAGAAGAATGTCAGTATTATTAACACCACCAGTGAGTATTGGTTTTTTGTTTAAACTGTACACCTATGCCACAATGTATGCCTGATGATTGTAAGGTAGAGCATATGCCTATACTTGCGTATCAAGATTTTTATATGAAACACAAACGACCATTTTGTAATTGGACTAAAAGACCAAGACCAATATGGTTTACATAGAAAGGAGAAGCTAATGTTTACATTAGAGCAACTAAAAAATATAGTAATAGATATTAAATCTGATGATGAATGGGTAAATGATAGCCATTCTAAGTCAAAACATAATGGTGTGTGTGATGGTTTGGATATGCTCGTTAATCATCTTGAAGAATTAGAAAGGAATAAATAATGGGTAAATATTTAAAGACTGAAATAGATTGGCAGATGATTAATGGATTTGCCAAAGAGATTTTAAGAATGGACTTTGACAATCCAGTCTTGAAAAAAATGGTGTGACACTGAGGGTTATGAGGGTTCAGAGTTACGCAAATACTTAACTGAAAACCATAGTGTTAGCTTTACTCAAGTAAAGTATGGCGAGTACACTATGAAAAGAAAGGACTAAACTATGAACAATAAAAAGTTTATATTAATAAATGTGACACAAGAAACACGCAAACAGATGACTGAGAATCAGTTACTTGATATGGGTGTGGACGAGTTCATCATTGATGATGCTTATGATAATGAAGAGATTACATTTTATCAAGATGGTGAAGAATTTATCTTGGAGAATCCAAGATTCTATGATACAGTAACTAAGATGAAAGGAGTATAACTGTGAAAAAATATCTTGTAACAACCTATGCTAATGCTGAATGGCAATGCATAGTGGAAGCTGACTCTGAAGAGGAAGCTGAAGAAAAAGTTTGGTCAGGGGACTATGATGAATTAAATAATGGTGACCCTACTAATGTTCAAGACGAACAAATAGAATCTATTGTTGAACAAACACCTGAAGTAATAGCTAAACTAAAGAAAGGAATATGACTATGTGTGATGTAATTGATTTTAAAACTAAAAAGAAAAAGAAAACTAAAGTTATAGATGCAGAGTTTGATGTGGACATTGTAGCTAAAGACTTAGAGAAAGTAATTAACAAACATATCAAAAGAAAGACGCATGGATTTGACATTGCATGTGCCTTGGCAGATGTATCAGTGCAATTCATACACGATACTGCACCTTCAGTTGCGTCTGCTCAACATATAATATTAACTGCAATGCAACAACCATTGCAAGAAGCAATAGAGTACGAGAAAGGAGAGTTGGAAGATGAATAAAGATAAAATAGAAATAGGTTTCAATGACAGTTATTATTCTGAGGGGTTCAAAAAAAGTATAGACCCTTTAAATACTTTGTTGAAAAAATATGGTTTAAAATTAGAGACCACATTTATAGATGCTAATACAGAACCAGAATATAGGTGGTCTGTTGAGGTAGTATTTGCGTACCCTCATTTAGAAGGGGAGAGTGAGTGATGAGTAAACCTATAATAAAATCTGAAGACTATGTAGCTTTGTACTGTGAGTTAGCTACCATTATGTTTGATAAACATATAGATGATGTTTTTTAATGAGTCACCTTATGAAATAGATGAAGACAATGGTAACTGGATAACTAAAGAAAAGTACGAAGACATATGGTGTGAAACTGTAGATAAAGTATGTGAGATACTTGATTTTCATTTAGAAAGAAAGGAGTAACTAATGCCAGTATTAATACAATATAAAATCACTGATGGTTTCAATGAGTACAATGACTATCTCATACATCAAGATGATACTGATGTGAGAGATAAGAAAGAACTAATCAGAGATATGTTTCCTGATTCCATAGAAGATGGCAATGGTGGTGAGCAAGATGACTATAGAGATATTAGTGTTGTAGCAACTTATCACATATCAGTACAAGAAGCATTGTTTCTAAAGAGAATGTTTATAGCTTTTCCCTTTGGAGGTGATGGGTGGCTACATGAACTTGCAATGAAAAATTATGATAGAAAACAAACAACTAAATTTATTAATGCTTTACGACCAAAGCTACCAATAGAAAGGAGTGAGTGATGCTTAAATGGGATGGATTTGATAGTGCAATCATAGGTACTGCTGAGAGATGTAATATGGACACAGTTATTGCCTATGATTTAACCAAGATGGTTAAGATTTTAGTGGCTCGTGACGATATGAGTGTGGAAGAAGCACACGAGTATCTACAATTCAATGTCATTGGTGCATACATAGGTGAGTATACACCTATTATTGTAAATAAAATGACAAAGGAAGAAGTCAAAGAATTGACACATGAATAAGTTGTGGTAATTATACAACAGATAGTGTCAGTAATTTGACTATTGCATTTTAAATTTGACACGAGTTATACAAAAATTGTATAATATTTACATAAGAAGAAAGGAGATGATGTGAATGAGAAAAAGTCAATTGTATGAAAAAGAAATACAAGAATTAAATAAACAACTATATAATTCTTATAAAAGAATTAAAGAACTTAATGACAAAGATAAGAAAGGAAAGAAATAATGTCACAAAGATTAAACTATTATGATAATAAATACTTTAGTGAAAAAGAATTACAATGTCCTACTTCAAAGGATATAGTTTTAGCTAAAGGATTTTTAAATTGTCTTATAAATTTAAGAGAGAATGTTGGAGAACCATTACAGATAACTTCTTGTTGTCGTTCAGCAGAACATAATGAGTGGTTACAATCTCGTGGTTACTCAGCCAGTCCTAATTCATTTCATAAAATTGGTAATGATAAATGGGACACAGATACTTGTGCAGTTGATATTGCCATACCTAATTCAGTCTTTAGAAAAGATTTAATTAAGAGAGCAATAGACTTAGGTTGGACTGTAGGTGTAGCGAGAACATTCATACACCTTGATAGAAGAATAGATTACACACCACTACCACAAGTTGTTTATGTCTACTAAAGTTGACAGAGCATTATGGTTTGCATTACAAATCTTATTTGGATTTATGATAGGTATGTTTTTATTTACAACATTATATTTTATAGGAGATTATTTTAGTGGGAATTGAAACAGTAATAGTAGGGTTTATAATTAACTTGTATACCCTTGATAACATTGATTTTTTTCACCAACGTGCAAACAATAACAAGACTATGACTTGTGTGTGGGAGTATGTTGGTAAGAAAAAACCTGACCCACATAACCCTAGTATCACACTCTTGGGTAATGTGTATTATAAACAGAAGTGTGTAAGAAAGGAGCTAGATAAATGATAAAAGAAATGTTTGCATTGTATTTAAATTTTGCTTCACCAGTTGGTGATGTAGAATTATTTGTTAAAGAACTACCTAACTGTGATAATGCCAGTATGATAGCTGAACAAGAATACGCAATAAGAAATATTGACAGAAGTAAATTAAGTCAATCAGGATATATGTGTATTGGTTGGGAGTTTCATTTGATAAGACAGCAACTAATTGAAGGTGTACCACTTGACCCTAAGTATATACCAGTGCAGGAAAGAAAATGTGTAGTACCAATGCCAATGGAGATTAGATAATGCGAGATAAATTAATAGCATTTTTTTTATTAACATTAATGATAACATTATATTTGACAGGATAGAATTATGTTTACATATTTTTTGATAACAGTATGGTTTGAGTATGATAATAAAATACATCAAAAAGTTTTACCTAAGTTATATGTTAACTGTGAGAAAACTGTAAAAAAAATTTATGAGAAAACAAAACTACCTTATAAAATAAAGGCAGTTAAATGTGATACACCAAAAGAGTTTGGTAATAAAAGAAAGGATGAAGAATATGGACACGTCTATAGAAAATTACGATAATGTAAACAACCCAAGACACTATAACAAAGATGGCATTGAATGTATTGATGGTATCAAAGCATCAATGTCAGACAAAGAGTTTGTTGGTTACTTAAAAGCAAATGTTATAAAGTATCTTTGGAGATATGATTATAAAGGAAAACCTTTGGAAGATTTAAAAAAAGCACAATGGTATCTTGACAAATTAATAAATATAATTCATAATCAAGACTTAAAATCAAGACAAATAATAATGGAAGGTTTTAAGGAAGGAGCAAATGATGATAACTAAATTTAAAACATACGAAGAAATACCAACATCTCTTGCAGATAATATATTAACTATGAGTGGTGAAACAAATATTAAACAAGTTCCATTGGAAGACATCAATGGATTTGTTGAACTAATGGAAGGAGTTGATAATGGAACTAAAGAAGTTAACAATAAAAGAACGTGAAGAAATAGTTCTTGGTTTCCATAAATTAATTATGGAGTTGATAACTAAATATGACTCACCTGAAACTATATATCTAATGGCTAGAGCATTATCTATTACAGCTATAACTAAAGCTGAAAAAGATTACTATGGTTTTCTTACAATGCAGAATGCATTAAATGATACTGCTCAAGAACTAATAGCTATAGGTATGGGAGAGTCATTAACTGAAGGTGATGAAATCTTTGAGTTTATGTACGATAAAAATGATAATAACAAACTACATTAGGGGGTTGAATGTTAAAGATGGAAAGTAAATTTCTTGGGCACGAACAGTGTCCTAAATGTGGGAGTAAAAATAATCTTGCACGTTATAGTGATGGTGCTCATTGTTTTACACCTGACTGTGGGTACTATGAGAAAGGAGAAGGAGTGGAAGTAACACCTATTACAAATAATATTAATAGTTACTCTGACTTGTACGTTGGTGATAGAACTGAATTGAAAGATAGAAATATCTCTCAAGAAACTGCCAGTAAATTTGGAGTAACGACACTAGCTAATAATGGAATGATAACAAAACATATCTATCCATTTTATAATGCACAAGGTAAGCATATTGCTAATAAGATTAGAGCATTACCTAAAGTTTTTACAACTCAAGGTAACTTTGCTGAATCTGAATTGTTTGGGCAACACTTGTTTACAAGTGGACAGAAGTACATTACAATTACTGAAGGTGAGTGTGATGCTATGGCAGTCTTTCAAATGACTGGTAGTCGTTATGCTACTGTGTCCATTAAGAATGGTGTAGCTTCAGCAGTCAGAGATTGTAAACAAAACTTTGAATATTTAAATAGCTTTGAGAATATTGTGATATGTTTTGATAGCGATAGTATTGGTAGGGAAACTGCTAATAAAGTATCAGAGATATTTCCACCTAATAAATGTAAGGTAGTTAATCTTGAATTGAAAGATGCTAACGAGTATTTAAAGGCAGGTAAACGTGAGCAGTTTACTCGTACTTGGTGGGATGCTAAACCTTATACACCTGCAGGTATTGTGACGTATGATGATGTCGTTGATGACTTATGGGTAGAGGATGATGTTGACTCTGTTCCCTATCCTTATCAAGGATTAAATAATAAGTTATATGGTATGCGTGTTGGTGAACTAGTCACACTTACATCAGGTACTGGTATGGGTAAGTCAAGTTTACTTCGTGAACTTGTATATCATATATGGAAAACTACTGAAGATAAGATTGGTCTTTTGTTTTTGGAAGAAGAAAAGAAAAGAACATTCAGAGGTTTGGTAGGTATACATGCGAACAAAGAACTACATAAACCTGAAGAGTGGAAGAAACAAGAACCATCTGAATTAAAGAAATGGTCTGAAGAACTTAGAGGTGATAGACGTTTAGTTTTGTATGACCACTTTGGTTCTATGGATGATGATGATGTTATCAATCGTATTCGTTATATGGCTAAAGGTTGTGATTGTAAGTGGGTATTCGTTGACCATCTAAGTTTAATTATATCAGGCAGAGATGATGGTAATGAAAGAAAAGCTATTGATATTCTTATGACTAAACTTCGTAGCTTATGTCATGAGTCTAAGATAGGTATGTTATTAGCTTGTCACTTACGTAGACTTGATAATGATAAAGGACATGAAGAAGGTAAACAAGTATCTTTATCACACTTGCGTGGTTCACATTCAATCGCACAGTTATCTGATGCAGTGATTGGTATGGAAAGAAACCAACAAGATGATGATGAGATTGCAAAGAACACTTCAACTATTCGTGTGCTTAAAAATAGATACGCAGGAACTACTGGGGTAGGTTCTTACTTACTTTATTCTGCTGAGAATGGTAGGATGACTGAAATAGAAAACCCTTTTAAGGAGAACGCAGATGAGTTTGAAACCCAAGAGTAAAGATAGAAAAAAGTTTGATATTGATTTAGCTTATGGCAAAGTCAGAGAAGACTTAATTAAAGATATGCTTCAAGATAAAAAGATTGAAGTTAAATCTGAACGTGATGTCTGGAAAAGAACTGGTAATATAGCTATTGAATATGAATGTTATGGTAAACCTTCAGGTATCAATGCAACTGAAGCTGACTATTGGTTTCACAATCTATGTGTAGGTGAAGATGTGTATGCCACGTTAGTATTTAAAACTGAGAATCTAAAAAAGATACTGGACTCTTTAGATAGAAAGGTATCTGTAAATGGTGGTGACCATAACGCATCACGAATGTATTTAATTAGTTTGCAAAAACTATTTGACTTAAAAACGATTAAGGAGTATATTAGTTTATAATGAATTTAGTAGTTGACATAGAAACAGATTCACTAGATGCAACAAAGATACATTGTATTGTAGCTAGAAATATGGAGACAAATGAGAACTATGCTTTCGTTGGTAAAGATTGTTATGATAAGTTTCCTGCATTTATAAACAAACATGCAGATAAAATTATTATGCACAATGGTATAGGCTTTGACGCACCAGTATTAAATAGATTGACTGGCACAAAGATTACCATAGGGCAGATTGAAGACACTTTAATTATGTCTCAGCTATACAATCCTGAGCGTGAGAATGGACACTCATTAGATTCCTGGGGTAAAAGATTTGGATTTAATAAACTTGAGTTCAATAACTTCTCTGAATATAGTGAAGAGATGCTAACATATTGTAGACGTGATGTTGAACTTACACATAAAGTTTATAATCATTTGAAACTTGAAGGTAAAAGATTCTCAAATTATTCCTTGAGACTTGAGCATGATATACGTTCCATTGTTTCTAAACAAGAAGACACTGGATTTTATTTAGACCAACAGAAAGCTAGTGGTCTTCATGCAATGCTTGAAGATAAAGCTGAACAGTTAGAAAAAGAAGTACACAAAACTTTTCCACCATTAAAGATTGAGGAAGAGTTCATACCTAAAGTAAATAATAAATCTCGTGGGTATGTAAAGGGTGTACCTTTTACTAAAGTTAGTTATCAAGAATTTAATCTTGCGTCTCGTAAACAAATAGCTGAACGACTTATGAAGTTAGGTTGGAAACCAAATAAGTTTACTGATAAAGGTTCACCTATTGTAGATGAGAGTGTACTATCAAAGATAGATAATATAGCTGAAGCTAAATTGATAGCTGAATATTTATTATTAAAAAAAAGAACGTCTCAAATCTCTTCTTGGCTTGATGTTGTTAATCAAACCACTGGAAGAGTGCATGGTCGTGTCCTTACTTTGCGTTGTGTATCAGGTAGAATGAGTCATCACTCGCCAAACATGGCTCAGATACCTGCTACATATTCACCTTATGGTAAAGAGTGTAGAGAAGTATGGACAACTGATAAGCCAGATACTCATGTTATCTTTGGTACTGATGCTTCAGGACTAGAGTTAAGAATGTTAGCACATTACATTAACACATCTGAGTATACACATGAGATATTGAATGGTGATTTTCACACAAAGAATATGAACATGGCAGGTCTCTCAGATAGAGACCAAGCTAAAACATTTATATATGCTTTTCTGTTTGGAGCAGGTGCAAAAAAGATTGCACAAATAGTTGGCTCAAAAGATATGGCAGTTGGTAAACAACTTATAGATAAATTTTTATCTGAGTTACCACGACTAAAATCTTTTAGAAGTCAAGTAGAAGAAGCTGCTCAGTCAGGTAAAGTAAAAGGTTTAGATGGTAGACTATTTAATGTTAGGTCACCACATAAAGCAGTTAACACAATCATACAAGGTGCAGGTGCTATAGCTTGTAAAGTATGGTTACGTAACATGATTAAACATGTACGCACAAAAGGTTTGGATGTTAAACTTGTAGCTTCAATACATGACGAGTATCAGTTTGAAGTAAACAAGAATGACATACAAAGTATGGGAGAGATTGTGAAGTTGGCAATCAAAGAAACAACTGAACAACTCAACCTTAATTGTCCACTAGATGCAGAGTTTAAGACTGGCTCTAGCTGGGCAGATACACACTAATTAAAATTTATTTTTAATATGTGTTGACAAAGTATATTGTTATAGATTATAATTATATACTGAGATATTCGTAGTTAATACGAAAATATAATAACCTTAAAGAAGGAGTAAAAATATGCCAATATTAAATGGTAAAGCCTACTGGGCATCAGTTGTAACACCAAACACTACGTTTGATGAAGATGGTGTCTATTCTGTAGACATAGCAGTTGATTCTGATAATAAAAAATTAGCTGAAGCTGAAGGTCTATCTATTAAAAACAAAGGTGACGATAGAGGAGACTTTGTAACCATCAAAAGAAAAGCTAAAAGAAAAGATGGTAACCCTAACAAAGCACCTGATGTAATGGATGGTATGAAACGTCCACTTCAAAATACTTTAATTGGTAATGGTTCAGACGTAAATGTTTTATATAAAACTTACGAGTGGACTCATAAACCAACTGGTAGAAGTGGAAAGAGTGCTGACTTACAAGCTATTCAGGTTATAAACCTAGTTGCCTATGAAGGTGGTAGTTCAACTGCAAGTGAATTTGAAGAGATTCCTTCTGCATCTAATGTAGATACTTCAACTTCAGAGTTTGCAGAAGTACCTGCTTAACCTTAACTTTTAAAAGGAGATGGGGGTGTAGTTAATAACTCACCCCTATTTTTTTCTATGAAAAATATTGATACTTTAGTTGAAGATATGTACCAGACTATTACTGATGGCACACAACCTAGTGAAAAAGATATGGAGTTGTTTGCTGAAAGAGTAAAGGAAGGTGTGCTGTCATTATTTAACATACGTTCTGAGAATAATAAATTAAGAATGTCTCAGATTGGTAAGCCTGATAGACAGGTGTGGTATCAGTCAAGAGATATAACAAAAGAAAAGTTACCTGCATGGGCAAAAATAAAGTTTACTTATGGTCATATACTTGAAGAGTTACTTTTATTATTAGCTAAAACTGCAGGGCATGAAGTAAAGAATGAACAGAAAGAATTAAAAATTGAAGGGATATTAGGACATCAAGATTGCGAGATTGATGGTGTTGTTACTGATTGTAAATCAGCTAGTGCTTACTCATTTAAAAAGTTTTCTAATCGTTCCTTATTAAAGGATGACCCCTTTGGTTACATTGCACAGTTATCAGCTTATGCTGATGCACAGAATAAAAAAGGTGGTGCTTTTCTTGCTATTGATAAACAGAGTGGACGTATATGTTTAATGTCTGTCCACGATATGGAGATGATAAATGCGAAAGATAGGGTCTTACATCTTAAAAATGTTGTCGCAAGTGATACAGTTCCTAGCAAGTGTTATGACGATATTGCAGATGGTGTTAGTGGTAATCGTAAACTTGATGTTGGCTGTTCCTACTGTGCTTATAAAGTTAATTGTTGGAAGGATGCTAATGGTGGGACAGGACTTAGAAAATTTATCTATGCGAATGGACCAAGATACTTAACACAAGTTGCAAAAAAAAACCTGATGTAATTGAGGTAGAATTAAATGACATTGGTTAGTTTATTTGAATTACTTGCTGCAATTAGTGCAGTCGTTACTGTATGGGTGTATGGTAATAAAGATAACTATGCACCCTTATATGGTATGGTTTCAAATACAATATGGATTACATGGTCAGTACTAGCTGACAGTCATTATATGTTAATTATGTGTGTTGTTTTTTCATGCTTACATGTACGAAACTATTTTCATATGAGGAATATTAAATGAAGTTTAGAAGTGGTTCAGAAGAAAAGGTTTATAAATTTTTTAAAGATAAAAAGATTAAAGTTAAATATGAACCTAATAAATATAGTTATGAATGGTTTGAAAATAAAACTTATTGTCCTGACTTCTTATTACCTAATGGTTCTTATATAGAAGTTAAAGGTAGATTAACTATAGAGATGAGAAAGAAACATTTGTTTTTTAGAAAGTCTAATCCTAATATTATAATTAGATTTGCTTTTGATAATCCTAATAAGAAATTAAACAAAGGTGGCACTATGACTTATGCAGGATGGTGTAATAAACATAACTTTGAATACTGTAAAATAAGTGATGGTATTCCTAAACAATGGTACAATGCAACAACATGATAATTTTTTACGTACAGTTGAAAAGAATATTAGCATCTCAACAGATGCTGAAAGAACATTGTTCCTTGCAGTTATACTACAAGCATTACTTGATGCTACTCAAAAAAGATACTCAAGACTTGGAAAGTCATAAGTATAAACGTGAAGCGATACTTTGGTTTACTACTAACAATGGTAAACGAAAGGAAGACTTTGAATACATATGCGACCTCGCAGAAATTGAACCTAATTATATGAGGAGAGTCGCTATGGAAATATTAACATCTAAAAGAACTAGCTTTGTGAGGAATCATATAAATGCTTTGTTGACTCACAAGGATAGTTATGATAGAATTAAACTTAAAAATAAAAAGAGGGGAAATAATTATGTTACCAACTGAATACCAAAACTATATTGCCATCTCTCGTTATGCGAGATGGATTGAAAAAGAAAACAGAAGAGAAACCTGGAGTGAAACTGTTGAACGATATGTTAGTTATATGCAAGGACGTTATGAGAAACTAACAAATAAAAAAATTAGATAAGAAGGAAAGAGATAGATGGGTTGATGCTATCACTACATTAAAAGTTATGCCTTCAATGAGAGCCTTGATGACTGCAGGAGCTGCACTTGATAAAGATAATGTTGCAGGATTTAACTGCTCATATGTTGCTATTGACAATGTAAGAACCTTTGATGAAATTATGTACATACTTATGTGTGGTACTGGTGTAGGGTTTAGTGTTGAGAGACAATACGTTGATAAACTTCCTGAGATTGCAGAGAAGTTTCATACAACTGAAACAGTTATCAAAGTTAGAGATAGTAAAATAGGTTGGGCAAAATCTTACAGAGAACTTATTGCTATGCTTTATGCAGGACAAATACCTCAATTTGATGTGTCCCTTATTAGACCTGCAGGTGCTAAACTAAAAACATTTGGTGGACGTGCTAGTGGTCCTGACCCATTGAGAGATTTATTTAAATTTAGTATCGAGACATTTAGAAAAGCTAGTGGTAGAAAATTAAATAGTATTGAGTGTCATGATATTGTATGTAAGATTGCAGACGTAGTTGTTTGTGGTGGTGTAAGACGTTCAGCTTTAATTAGCTTGTCTAATCTTTCAGACATTAGAATGAGAGATGCAAAGACTGGTCAATGGTGGGACAATAATCCACAAAGAAGTTATGCTAATAACTCTGTAGCTTATACTGAGAAGCCTGACATAGGCACATTCATGAAGGAGTGGGTATCTCTTTATGATTCTAAATCAGGTGAGCGTGGTATCTTTAACAGAGTTGCATCACAAAAGATGGCAACACGTTCAGGTAGAAGAGAAGGTGACTTTGACTTTGGGACTAATCCATGTTCAGAAATAGTTTTACGAAATAAACAATTTTGTAATCTATCTGAAGTAGTTGTAAGACCTGATGATACTGAAGAAACTTTAAAAGAAAAGGTAGAGATAGCTACAATCTTTGGCACACTTCAGTCAACTCTATCAGACTTTAGATACTTAACTAAACAATGGAAAGATAACACTGAAGAAGAAGAAAGATTATTAGGTGTATCATTAACTGGTATTATGGACCACGAAGTTCTATCAGGTAATATATTTAATGAACTAGTTTTAAAAGATATGTTAATTAATTTAAAAGAACATTCAATTAAAACAAATAAGAAGTGGGCAGAGATGCTAGGAGTTAATCAAGCTACTGCTATTACTTGTGTGAAACCTTCAGGAACTGTATCACAATTAGTTGATTCAGCTTCAGGTATTCACCCACGTTACTCACCTTACTATCTTAGAACTGTAAGAGCAGATAAGAAGGACCCATTGTGTGACATGATGTTAGACAAAGGTTTCTATGGTGAAGATGACGTGATGAAACCTAATGATACAAAAGTTATTTACTTTCCTATGAAGTCTCCAACCAGTTCAATTATGAGAGATGCTAAATCTGCCATTGAACAACTAGAGATATGGAAAACGTATCAACTGCATTGGTGTGAACATAAACCTTCAATTACAGTTTATGTAAAAAGAAGAAGAATGGTTACAAGTAGGTGCATGGGTTTATGAAAACTTTGACGTGATGAGTGGTGTTTCATTCTTACCTCACTCTGAACACTCATATAAACAAGCACCTTATCAAGAGGTTGATAAGAATACATATGAAGAATGGTTAGCTAAGACTCCTAAGAATATTAATTGGATGGACTTAACTAACTATGAGAAAGAAGATACAACTACTTCTTCAAAAGAACTTGCATGTACTGCAGGTGCTTGTGAAATAGTTTAATTTTTTTATTGACTTTATGATTAAAGAAATATATAATTATATTATAAAAAATAAAACTCCCCAAATGTGGGAGCATTATTGTAAAGTAGAACAAGATGTTATGGGTATTGAAAAAGGAAAACCATGTAACTGGTGTGACTTAACAGAAAAAAATAAGGAATAAATATGTTATTAAATGCTAGAACAAATTATGAGTCAGAGACTATACATCCATTACCTTATAATGAAACTAGTTTTGTTTTTATAGGGTATGATAGTCGTGAAGATATTGCTTATAGAGTTTGTGAACATTCTTTAATACGAAGAAGTTCACGACCTCTTACAGTAATTGATTTAAACCATATCACTTTAAGAAAAGGTGATTACTTTGATAGAGAGTGGAGAGAAAATGAAGAAGGTCAAAAATATGATGTGATAGATGACAAACCTTTTTCTACAGAGTTTAGTCATACACGTTTCCTTGCACCTGAGATTGCTAAACGTAATGGTGTTAAAGGTTGGATTATGTTTTGTGACTGTGATTTTTTATTTATGGCTGATGTAGATAAACTATTTAAATGGGTTGAACTTAACTGTCCTGATAAAGCAGTAGCTTGTGTTAAGTTTGACTGGCAACCTACTGAAGATACTAAGATGGACAATCAAAAACAATTAGGTTACGACAAAAAGCTTTGGTCTTCACTTATGTTATTAAATATGTCACATAAAGATGTACGTAATCTTACATGTGAAGATGTAAATACTATGAGAGGTTTACATCTACATCAATTCAAATGGACTTCAGATAGTGAGATTGCAGGTATACCTAGTAGTTGGAATCACATACCTGATGTTTCAAAACTAGAAGAAAAACCCAATGCAATACATTTCTCTTTAGGTGGACCTTGGTTTGGTGGTTCATATAAAGATATTAAGTATGCTCAAGACTGGGAAGATGAGAAACTATTATATAGAAATACAGTAGATGAAACCAGACCAACACAATGGGTAAAATTTTAATATGAAAGACACAATAAATATCGTTACGTCCTTTAATCCTAAAGGGTGGGAAACTTATGCAAAGAAAATGATTGACTCAGTTGTCAAATATATGGCTGATGATTTACATTTAACTGCTTACTATCATGACTTTACTGATGAGCAGGTAAAAGAGTTTCCTAAAACAGACAAGATAACATTTAAAAATCTTAATAAGGTAGATGAGATGATTACCTATCGTGAAGAAATGAAACTTCATGATGGTACTGAAGCTGGTAAGATGCCTTATAACTGGAGATTAGATGCCATTAAATGGTGTCACAAAGTGTATGCTCTGACTGACTTCTCCTTCAAGTTGGTAGAAAAGAGTGTACAAGTAGGGTGGGTAGTTTGGTTAGATGCTGACATTATCCTTAGAAAGCCTGTTAATAAACAAGACTTGTTTGGAATCATTCCCCTAGGTTCTGAACTCGTTCACTTAGGTAGGAAGGATGTGGACTATAGTGAAACATCTTTCATGGCTTTTAATCTTAACACTATCCCACCCCTTGATTTACTAGGAGATATGAGAGGTCTTTATAATAGTCACGAAGTTCTTTCATATAGAGAATGGCATGATGGATTTATCTTTGAAAGATTATTTAATATCTATGGTGCACATGGTTTAAAGAAACATAGTTTAACACCAGACGTGAGAGGTTTAGATGCGTTTAATAATTCTCCTTTGGCAGATTACTTTGAACACTTCAAGGGCAATAGGAAGAATTTGTTATCTAACAAAACCACACCTGATGTCGTTGGTCCAAAGAGGTACAAACAGTTGGCTGATGTCATCAGACATTACAAGTTTTCAAGAATACTGGAGACAGGTACATGGAATGGTGGTCGTGCTATTGAAATGGCACTGGCAGCTTTTGACAACGTAGACAAAGTTTATTATGAAGGTTATGATTTATTTGAAGATGCAGATGAATTTACTGATGCAACTGAAATGAATACTAAACCACACAATCTTTATGAAGCAGTTAGCAATAGACTAAAAGAATTTAAAACTTTTGTTAAAGAAAAAATGAACAAAGACTTTGAATTTAAATTAGTTAAAGGTGATACTAAAGTAACACTAACGCAACAAAAGAATTTTGATATAGCTTATCTTGATGGTGGACATAGCTTTGATACTGTTCAACACGATTATAATATGACAAAAGATTTACCTGTTGTTGTGTTTGATGATTACTTTACTAAGGATGAAAAAGGAAAGGAAGTTGTTGATGAACATAAAGGAACGAATAAAGTATTTGATGCCCTTGATAAAAAGCTACGCAGGAAAGTTCTTCCATCTAGTGACCCAGTGGCAGGTGGTGGTGTTACTCATCTTGCTGTCGTTCTTCATAAATCTAGTCTTGATAAACTCCCTGAAAGTTTCAATCACGTTCCAATAATTGTTAAACCAAAAGACTGTATGCCTACTGATTATATTAGAAACAATATAAAAAATAATGTACAGTCAATTAATAAATGGCTAACTAAGTCAAGACCACATGGAGAGATACTTAATATAGTTTCAGGTGGTAGTTCCTTTTTAAATTATAGAGACTATCTGAAATCAACTAAAGATAAAATCATGTGTGTTAAACATTCACTACCTATGCTTTTGAAAGAAGGTATAGTTCCTTGGGCATGTAACATACTTGACCCTAGACCTATTGAAGGTACAAGTACACATGGTATTGTTCGTAAAGAATTATTTAAAGAGATACCTAAAGAGACTATATTCTTTGTATCATCTATGACTGATACCTCAGTTGTAGATTTCTTAAAAGATAAGAGTGCTAAGATAATAGGTTGGAATGCTTACTCAGATGCTATTGTTGAACAGAATAAAGATGGTAAAAAAGGTTACTATACCAAAAGAATTAGGTATACCTGATGACACAGTTCTACTTACAGGTGGTACGTGTGCAGCAATGAGAGCCATTAGTGTTGGACATACATTAGGATTTAGAAACTTTAAACTATATGGTTTTGATTGCTCAATGGATGAACCTAAAGATAAAGATGTAGTTGATAGTTCAACAGGTAAAGGTAAATACTTACACGTTACTACGAATGATAAGAAGTTCTGGACTACAGGTGAGCTACTAGCTATGGCACAAGACTGTGAGAAATTATTTCAAAGACAAGATGTTGACATGCATATGGAACTATATGGAGAAGGTACTCTTGTTTCTGAGTTGTGGAAGACAGGTGGTAGAAAGGAACATCCTAAGTATGAAAATACTCTCTTCAATAACGATTAAAGATTTTATAGAAGATACAGATTGTAAAACAATCTATAAATCAGTATTGGATTTAAAAGATTCTTGGTCAAAATATTCTAATAGATTATCATTAGGTTCAGGAAAAGAAGATAAAGATACTGAAGATATTTATAAAGATAAATGTCTTACAAACAATCCTATTATATTTGAAAAGTTTCCATCTTTATTATTTAAAATAAAACAGATGTTAAATAATTTATATGTAGAGGAATTAACATTTGATGATACATATTCATCACCTGCCTTTGAAATTATACAAGAGGATGGAACGTATTATAATTTAAACCATAAAGCTAATAGCTACTTTGTGTTACCTATACATGTAGGTAATTCTAGTTCAGGTTTATTTTATTACAACAGACCTGCTACTAAAAAATATTATATACCTATGCAGGAAGGTTCATTCTATTTCTATACGAGTCCTCTTCATAAAACTTATGAAAAGATTAATGAAACCAACGACTTAATTTGCCTTGAAGGTAAATGTAAGATGAACAAAAAATAATAATTTAACTCTTTTCTTTTAAATAGATTTGAGTTATAATACATATAAATAGGAGAAATATTATGTTATTACCAATGATTGCACCTATATTAGGTAAAGTAATTGATAGAATAATTCCTGATAAAGCTGCTCAAGCAAAAGCTCAATCAGAATTAAACAAGGCACTAGTTACGCACTCAGCAGATATAGAAAAAGCTGCTGCATCTGTAGTGGTTGCTGAAGCTAAAGGTGAAGGTTGGTTACAACGTAATTGGAGACCTTTAACAATGCTATCTTTCTTGATGCTTTTGTTTATGTATTGGTTTGGTGTACACCCAGAGAATTTATCTGACCAAGTTATCATGAAGTTATTTGATTTATTACAGATTGGTATTGGTGGCTATATCATAAGCAGAGGTGCTGAAAAAGGAATTAAAACATGGAAGGAGAAATAATATGACTGCATGGACAAAACCTATTATCGCAGAAATTTCTGTGGGTTTAGAAATTAATTCATATGCTTGTGCTGAAAAGTAATAGCATTAAATAAAAAACCCCTAGCTAACTTAATAACTAGGGGTATTTTTTTGTCCAATTTTCACAGTTGGCTATCCATATAATAGTTCTTGTAATCCATAATGTGCGTGTAAGTCAAACGCAATCTCAGCTAAATGTAAAACTATCTCAATTAAAAGTAAAGTTATAATTATTCTACAGTAAGTTTTTACTCTCATTCTTCTCCTTGTAATTTGATATCGCAGCTTTTATTGCATCTTCAGCCAACACTGAACAATGTATTTTTACTGGAGGTAAAGCTAAATGATTAGCTATCTCTGTGTTCTTTATCTTATTAGCTTCATCAATCTTCTTACCCTTAACCCATTCAGTTATTAACGAGCTAGAAGCAATAGCTGAACCACATCCAAAGGTTTTAAACTTAGCATCTTCTATAACACCTTCATCACCTACTTTAATTTGTAGTTTCATTACATCACCACAAGCTGGTGCTCCTACTAAACCTGTACCTACATCTTTATTTTCTTTATCCATTGACCCTACATTTCTAGGGTTCTCATAATGTTCTAATAATTCTTTACTGTATGTCATACTCCAAAACTTTCTCCACATCCACAACTACTTGTTGCATTAGGATTCTTTAGTTCTAAGAAGCTACCAAATATTTCTTTCTTATATTCAATAGTCATTCCCATTAAATAAAATAAACTAGATTTATCTATTAATAATGTAAAGCCATCTAACTCTATAAAGTCATCACTGTCTTGTATGTAGTTATCAAATGACCAGTCATATCTAAAACCTGCACAACCACCACCCTTAACTTCTAAACGAACATATTTTTTTATCATGGTCTTTAGCAAGATTCTTTAGATGTTCTTTTGCTTTATCTGTTAAGTTTACTAATGTCATTCTTTATCATACAACCTATGATAAGTTTTCTTTAGAAATCTTTTACATAATGATTTAAAAAAAAACCTTTAATATAATACTTACCTATACGAATAGGTATTAGTAATGGTGTAGTCATCACATCAAATATAACAATGAGTATGTCCACACTAAAGTCAATGATATTATCTGCATCTTTAAACTTTTGTTTTAGTTTATTCCACCACTTCATATCATCTTAATCCACGTATACACTAAACCTAGTGCAGCACCTACAATAAACAACATCTTAATAGCACCTGAACCTCTAGCTAAGTCTGCTCTCATAGCTGATATAATCTCTGTTTGTTTATTAATTAATTGAAAAGCAACTTCTAGTTTATTGGCAACCTCTTTATGTTGCTCCTCATTACGTGCTTCAAGTGCAGCTAGTCGAGCTTCTAATGAGTCTCTACTGTTCATCTTCGTCCCTTTCATAAACTAATGGTTTATTGTTATATTCTCTCCATACTTGTTCTAATAGTCCACTCATTAAAGCTTTATTATAAACTGATTTTTTCTGCTGATTTATTCGTCTAGTTTCTTGTGTTCTTTTAAAATCATTTGGACTTGGTTGAAATGCATTCACTGTTTGAACTAATGGTGTTAATAATAATCCCTTATCTGATTTTACTTTGGTTAATAATCTTTCTTTTTTTAATGCTTGAATTTTATCTGTATTTGTAAGACCAGTTTGAGATGCTAATTTAGAAAATACATAAAGCTTCTGTGCTTCTTTGTATTGTTTTTCAAGAGCATTTCTATATAGATTAGCTACCTCTTGTGAGTCTGTTATCTGTAAATTATTAACTTCTTTATAAAAATTTTTAATTGGCTCTTCAATTCTTCTAACATAATTTTTAGCCTGAAAAGCAAATAATTTATTTAAATTTAATTTTTGTTCACTTATACCAGTTGCAAATTTAAAAGATTCAAAGTCAAGAGGTTTAGGAAATCCTGAAGGTGTTACTCCCTCACCCTCTCCTTTTTCTTGTTCTATTTTAGAAACTAATAATAGATTAACAAGTCCTTCAAAAGAACCAGGAATATAATCTTTTGCTAAGTGAACTGTAGATTTTCCAACAGCTTCAGTAAAAGAATCTGTCTCACGAAATACTGGGTTTCTTGTTGTTTCAGGTCTACCCATAGCTAAGATAACATCTAATATAGATTCTCCTACTATTGTCTCACCTGCAAAAGGTTTTAAAGTTTGAAGAAAAGCTTCATACCCTGCTAAAGCAACTGCCTTTTCTAATGATTTTATATCCTTTGTTTTTTCATATGTTATAATTGCTTTTAATAAAGGTTCTCTTAATATTGCATAAGGGTTTGTATAACTTAAATTAACTGCATCAACAACTAAATCTCCATTCTTATCTCGTTCAATCCCACTTGTAAATGCTACGTCTTGAGAATTTTGGTCTTCAAATAATAATGAACGAACACCTTCATATGCTTCTGTACTAATATCATGAAGTTTTCTTGTACCATAAGAGGCTCCTTGACCTGCACCAATAGCAACTGCAGTTGTAGCTGCTAATCTTTTTTATTCCATTTATATGTAGTGCTGGGTTTCTTGTTCTAAGTCCTGCAACCATATCTTGTAAACTTGTTATGATACTATTTGTACCATTTCTAAATACTTCAGCACTAAAAGTAACAAAGTTACCTACAAAAGGAGCACGAGATAATGTCTTAACTACCATTGGAGTCATATTGTAATTAGGCATTGTATCTCTTACCACTTGAATTGCTCTATCAACTACAAAATCAGGTACAGATTCTCCATCTATTTTAAAAGGATTTGTAACTTTTAATTTTTGTTCAGGTGTTAATTGATTTCTATATAACTTATTATACTTTTTTAACTCTCCAAAGAAAGCTCCAACTTTAAAAAAGTTATCTTCTGCCATATATATTTTTGATAATTTTTCATCAGCTTTCTTGGCTACGTCTAAACTTTTTTTAAATGGCATTTTAATTAAATCAATTATATTATTTGATTTTTTAGTTTTTAAACCTTGCCCACTAACTTTACTTATAAAAAATCTTTCAAGTTCTTCAGGTGTTTTATTAATTTCAAATATATTTTTTATAATATTAAAATCCATACTTGTATTTAAAACACCTTTACCAAGTAAGTATTCATTTACAACTTTAAAATTTTTTTTATTTGTCACATAATCTTTAGCATATTTAAAAGAATCAAATAAGTTTTTAAAATTATTATTTGCAGCTAGAAAAAATAAGTTACCTTGAAAGTTTTTAAAGTGGGTAACATGATTCCAAACAGTTTTCATCTTTTGTGAAAAACCTTTTAACTTAACAAAAGGAGCCATAAAACCTTTACCAGAATTAAGAACATTACCTTGCATTAAATCAGTAGACTCTTTTAATGCTCTTGAAAATTCAGGTGTTCCAAATAAATTATCTAAAGGATTTTTTATGTTAGGATTGTTATGATAAGTAAATAGTTCTGCTAACTTTTTATACTTATCACCAATAGGTCCAGGTGTTACTCTACCTTCTTCTTCTAATAGTCTAGCTATATCTTTATAAAGTTTATATTCATTTGTTAAAGTTTTTAATTTAGAATAAGTAGATAAAAAGTTTTGAAGAGGGTCATCAACAACATTTAATAAATCCTGTATCTGAGGAAGTAAAGTAACATCTTTCTTTTTAAATATCTTAGTAGCTGTTTCACCTTTACCTTTACTAAACCCATCATCTATTAGTCTACCTAAATCAATATGTTCAGTATTTATTATTCTATTAATTATAGCTTCAGCTTCATCATCAGTTAATTCTTCTACTTCATAACCTCTTCTTAAACTATCTCTTCTTCTTTTTGTAAGAGGTTTTAATTGAGTAGAATTAAAAGTTTTTGTTCCTATTAAACCTTCAGGAGAAACAAATCTTACTGTAACATTATCACCTTCAACTCCAACTACTGTACCTATATTGCCTCTATCACCAGCTACAACTCTCCCACCTATAGGAAAAGGATTTCCTGGCTCAGGCTCTTTTATTTTCTTACCTATATCATCTTCTAGTTTTTGAATTATAGAAGCACGTTCATCTTTATAAGCTTTTTTGATAGCTTCTCGTGCATAATATCTTTTTAAACCTTCACCACTTACATTACCTTTTTTTATTTCATCTAATGTAGGAGATTTATTTGGTATGTTTTGTCTATACTTTGGATTAATATGTACTTCATAATTTTTAGTTAAGTATAAACCAGTTGTATCATCAACCAAAGCTTCAAGATTAGTTCCTAATGCACCACTATTTTTAATTTCTCTTTGTGCTGCATCTAACATCTTTCTAAATCTTAAAGCTGCTTTAGCTACTTCTTCCCTACCATCTTCTGCTAAAGAACGATAAGCTTCTTGTCTTTCTTTTTTAACTCTTACTTTTCTTTGTTTTAATGTTTCATCAGGTAGTTCATCTCCAAAACTAATAATTGAATTTATTTTTTTTCTATTAACATCATCTAGTTTATTTGCATTAGATACTTGAAAATTATCTTTCAATATTTTCTGAAAGTCGTTTGCCATTTTTTCTATATTTTGTTTTAATATATTTTTAGCACCTTCACTTTCAACTATCTTACTTGTGATTCTATCACCTACATTACCTCTTGAATTAAACCATCTATTTAAATTATAGTTAAGTTTACTTGCAAAATATGCAATATTTTCTTTTATCTTTTCAAATAAAATGGGACCTTTAGGAGTTTGAAATATTTTACTTGATACAACTTCTTTAACAGGTTTAGACAATTCAAATATTTTTTCTTTCTTTTTCGTATCAACTAATTTAACATCTTCAAAAAATAATTTTGCATTGTTTTCAAATTCATTAATATTTTTTTTATTAACATTAAGAACAGTTTTGCCTGTTGGTTTAGTTGTTCTTGATAATTCAGCTAAGACAACACCTAGAGAATATTCATTAGGTGCTTCATCAATTACATTATTAGCTACAACTTTATCATATTTTTTTTGTAAGGCATCTTTTGAATTTTTATATGGTTCTTTTATTGAACCATCTATGTTCTTCATATTCAAAGATAAATCATGAGGAGTAACTTTAGCTCCACCCTTTTTTAAAGATTCTACTTCAGGTAAAATATTATTTTTATCTGGTCTCCCTGAACCATAAGAAAGTATTTCTTCTCCTTCTTCAGATTCATCTATAACCTTTTTAATTACAGGTTCTTTTTCTAAGTCTTGAACTTTTTTTATTTTTGTACCAGTAGATGCAATTCTTTCTTTTGTTTTATCTGGTAATATTGTTTCACTTTGAATAATGTTGTCAGGATTCTTATGATTAATTTTTTTAAATACACTACCAAAAGTTCTAAAGGCAGTATCAAAAGCTATACCTAGTCCTGTTCCTTCTACAAATTGTTTTGCTTTCTTAACAATAAAAGGGTCAGCTTCCTTACCCCACAACAGTTGACTCTAATATTTCATTCCATATCTTTTGAGCTTCATTTGCTTTCTCAGGATTAGCTAAAAGAAAATTAGATATTCTTGCTTCATCTTCATCAAAAGATATAACATCTGCAATACCACCTTTTATTGCAGATTTAAAAACAATATTTTTACCACCATTTAAAACTTTAATTGGTTCTAAAACTTTCCATCCTAAATAAAATTGTGATAATACTTTGGGGATTTGTGCTGGGAGTAAGTCTTCAGGAATATAAGGGTCAAATACTTGTTCAGTTATGGCACCAATATTACGAGTAACTTCATTGTCAAAAAGCACGAGATATTTTTTTAGAAGTTTCATGTTCTCTTGCTCCCTTTTCAATGTTTCTTAAAGCATCTTCAGCAAACTCAGGTAATAATAATTCACTTATCTGACCACTTGTTTCCATTATTTCTCTAGTGGCTCCACCTACTGCAGCAGGTAAAGACTGTATTGGACCAAGTATATTTTTTCTATAGTCACCTTCAGGTTGCTCTTCAGTTACACCATACATTGTTTCTAAATATTTTTTATGAGGTGCTCTTAAAGCATTATACTCAGAAACATTTAAACCTGAATCATTAACCACTTTTCTTAAAGTTCTACTATCTGTTCCTGAAGCTTTTAATTCTTCTATAGTATTATAAAGTTCTCCAAATCTTCTAGTACCATAATCTAAATCAGATTGTTTTGTTTTTAAAGTTTCTTTATAATCTAAACTTTCTTTATCTGTTAAAGGACTAATTCCTGTAACTGATTTAATTACTTTTTGCCCTGCTTTTTGAATAGTATCAAAAACACCAGCATCTTTTTCTTCTTCTTCTAACATTATTGAATACCTTCAGAATATTCTAAACTAGGAAATAAATCATTTATTTGTTCTTCAGATAAAAATGGTAGACCTTTTCTAGTAAGCTCTTCATTTATTTCTTCCATAAATTCTGGTTTAGTATAGTTCTTTTTAATTGTATCAGGACCTAAATTATCAAAAATACCTTTTGCAGCATCAAATGATTTTCTAACTTTAGGTTTAGTAACAGCAGTATCTGCTACTATTTTCATAGCTCTTAATTCGTCACCAGCAAATTCACTTATAACTGGAGCATAAGTATCTGAATCAAGTGCTTCAATAGTTTTTAATCGTAAATTAGAACCAATTGCTTCTGTAACATTTGTAACTTGGTCTTGATTATATTTTGGTTTATCAGAAATAGGAGAAACCAATTCACCTAAATCATTAGTCTGCCATCCCATCCTTTCTGCTACATACTTTCTAAGTTTTGTATCTTTATCCATAATAAATTTATTATTTTTAATCATAAAATCTTTAGTTTCTTTAGTTGTTAAGCCTTTATTTTAGCAATTTCTTCTAACATCTCTGCTAATGTTTTACCACTAGCAATAACTTCTTTACTCTTTTCTCTTTTAATAATTGTTGTTTTTCTTCTATATCACCTTTTGAGTTATGAGTTTTAACTTATTCATTTTTTCTTTTATTTCTTCGTCTCTTCTACCTTTACCAATACCTTGATATTCTTTAGCAGTCTCTAAGAAACCTGGAGCAGCTTTAGAAGCAGCACCACCTATTGCAGCTAATGTACCTCTGCTTGGGTCAGCAGCTAATATATCTCCTCCCATTTGTGCAAGTTGTATATAGGCTTGTAATTTAGCAGATTGTTTAGCTTCTTCTTGTTCTTTAGCCACTTCATCAGGAGACTTAATAACGTCTCCACTTATCTCTTCTATTAAATCTAATTGTTCCTTAACATCAGTTGGTTTATATTGTTGAAGTTCTTCAAATGCTGATAAAGCTGGAGGTAAAAGTTGTTTTTGTATAAATTGTTGATTTCCTATAGTTCCAAATGAATTAGCTAACTTAACAGCATCACCATCTTGAGACAATGTAGCAATACCTTTTTCTTTCATGATGTCAGCTATCTCACTTATGTCACCATTCATGTCCTCTCTTTTTACCATCTGATAACATTGCGTACAACATTTCTTTATACATCTTATTTTGTTTTTTTAGTTATCTTTGGTCTCTTACCTGATTTCATAAAACCCATTTTATTTCTTATATCTGTAGGTAATTTAGATAAACCTTTATTACCTTCAGGTATCTGTTTGAGTGGTCCACCTTCTTTAAATAAAGTTTTAGCTGCACCTGCTAGACCTAATGCACCAGTGCCCATACCTATTAGTTGTTGTCCTAATGAAGGTGTAGGTAATATTGATTGCTGAGTTTGTGTAGTTGTTGGTTGTAGTGGGAACCCACGAATGATAGATTGATATTGTTGTAGACTTGCTTCAGGATAAGTTTGTTCTTCTCTAAACTGTTGGAATCCTAAGTCTAATGCTTTTTGTTGTTGTTGTCTATTTTGTTCACCTATACCTGCAAGTGCACCAAGTTCTTTAAACTGTACACCTGATTGTAATGGAGCCATACCTGCCATCTGTTGACCTGCTTGTGCCTGTCTTTGTCTTAGATTAGCAAGACCTTGTTGTGCTTGTTGAAATGCTGCTTGTGAACCTGTTGCCTGTATATCACCTAATTGTTGTTGTAAATTTCTATCTAATTCAGACTGCATAAATGCTTCACGAGTTCCTCCATAACCACCTGCAGCTACACCTTGAGCAGCAAGTTGTTGTCTTCGTGCATCAGTACCACGTTCAGCTTCTCTTTTTTGTATGTCCACAACATTCTGCATATAAGGAGACATACGTTGTTGTATTGCACCTGAAGTATCTTCTAATGCACTAGCTGCAGTTAAACCTTTAGCTATATCAAATGTTGGTTCTTGTGAACCTACCAAGCTAACTATACCTGCTTGAGCTGCTCTTTCTTCAGGAGTAAACTGGGCGATACGTGGACCAGGGTATACTGGATAACCTGCTGATAGTCTAGCAGTTTCTTGAGCTTGAGCTTTTTCAAGTATGTCAGTAATATATGGTCTAAGTTCAGGAGGAAACTCTGCCTTTTCTACAACTGTGGATGTAGCTGCAGGAGCTGGTGAACCACCACCACCACCTTTATATTGTTTAAGTCCTGTGGTTTTATTAATAGTACCTGAACCACCAACTGACCTTAATAGTTTAGCTTCATACGAATTAATATGAGCTAATTCAGTATCACCTTCTTCACCTTGATTTGCAATATCACACGCAAGTCTGTCTAACAACCAAACTTTAAATTTAATTGGTAATACTTTTTCTATTATAAAATTAGAAATCTTTTTCAAATAAGACATAACTTTCCTTATACTTTGTATGTTGTTTAAATATTTTTCTCCACCCTGGTCTACCCATGACTTCAACTCCAGAACATTTTTCTTCTTTAGCATAATCGTTTATAGTATTAATAGCTAAACGTGCCCATTTATTCATGTTCTTACCACCACATAAAACAACTGACATCATTGTTCTTGCAGGATAAATAACTTTTTGTGTGGTTATTATAGCCTCAATGTTTTTAACATCTTTAAAAACTAACCATAAATTCATCATACCTGTTTCACATAAATATTTTGTTGTGTCTACAGTATGTCTACCACCTGAATAATCTGTTGCTTTTTTAACTAAGGGTTTAATTTTATCCCAAAATAATTCTACACCTATGGGTTCTACAGGTACGACTTTCATTATTACTCCTATCCTATTTGGTTAATCTGTCTTTCTCTCCCCATAGTTTTTTCTCTAACGTCAGTCATAAACTTATCTAACATATCTGCACCTGCATTGGATGACCCATTACCTAAAGCTGCCACAACGTCAGCAGGTAATACATATTCATCTCTACTTAATAAAGCAGGTTGTTGTCCTTCAATACTAAAAGGTATTTCATCTGACATACCATCACCATCACCTTTTACCATACCTTCAAAATAAACCTGCCCTCCCCCCATGTCTACAATGTCTTCAGCACCTTCAGTAATAGATTCTAACGCATCTGCTAGACCTTTACTTTGGCTGCCCATTGCTCTCTCCTTCAGATTAGACATAGCACCTCCATCTTTAGCACCTAGTATTGAACTTAAATTACCTGTCACTGCAGGTGAATAACTAGGGTCAGTAAATTGTAAAGGTGCTTGAGTTCCTTGCATTGCACCTACGATTCGTGAAGCAGACAAATCTTTATCTGCATATTGAGGGTTCATGTTTTGTAGTTTACCTGTTGAAAATTCTTTTTGAACTGTTTCAGCATCTTTAACTTCTTTTGGAATATTTTCTGATTGTAGTTTATCTTGTATCATAGCATCACTTGCTAAACCACCTAAACCAGTTCCTATTGCTCTACCTATAGACTCAGGTGTTTTAGGAATTGCATCTACGATAGCACCACCTACTTTATCCATCAAACTTTGTCCTGTTATACCTGCAGTATTTGCTGCAGTTTGAGTTGCAATATCAGTTGCAGTTTGTAATCCTGGAGTAAGAGTTTCTCCCATTATTGTTGTACCAAAATTAGGTCCTACTCTTGCTGCCATTGGAATAGATTTTGTAACAGCATCAGCAGCAGCAGTAGTTCCAGCTTGTGCTCCTCCACCAGCAGCATCACCAAGTCCTTCTAAACCTGCTCCTATTTTTTGTCCTAATTTACCACCTGCAAAACTCATTAAACCTGCTGTAGCTGCATCAACAAAACTACCACCCATTGCACCAGTCTTAGCCATCTGATAACCTGCTACTGTATAAGGTGCTGCAGGTCCTGATATAGCACCAATTGCTATAGGAGCTACATAGTCTCTAAAAAATCCACCAAGGCTAAATGCTTCAGGTAAACCTGTGTCAGGATTACGAGTTAGTCTACCTAATGAAGATAAACCTTTAACTTCCATAGGACTCATGTGAACTAATTCAGAGTCACCCATTCTACCTTGCATTTTCATCAAGTTAGATATTCCTTGTAATGGTGGAGCTGTCATTTTATTTTGCATCATTATCCTACGTACCTTTTCATAATTTCGTTTATATTATTATATCCTGTTTGTGGCTGATTTACAATAGGTTCAGCTATTAAACTTTGAATACCTGTAGCACTTGGTGAAGTATATTTATTTCTTATATCGTACTGTCCTTGTAGAGCATCTATTAATTTTTGTTGTTTGTCATATACTGAATCACCAGCTATTGCAGGACGTGTAAATGTTTCAGTGACATTTTTAGTTCCTTGTTGTGTGTAACTTGTACCACCTGGACCAGTATAACCAGCAGGAGTTGATATAAACCCTGACTGTGAAGCTGGTCTATAAGTAGCACCTTTTGGTATTTCTGTTGTGGTTCGAGCCACACCAGGTTGACTTCCTGCCAGTCCTGGAGGACCACTACGTCCTTCATAATAACTGTAAACAGGCTTTTTCTAGTTTTAGTTTCACTAAATTGTAATTCATCTAATGCTTTTTGTTCTATAGCTATCTTATCTAGTAGTCCTTGTAGTCCTACTGATTGTGAAGTAGGTGCTTCTCCAGTTCCTTCAGTATATCTTTTTAAAACATTTTGAACTGTATCACCAACAGATGATGGTTGAGGAGTATACTGTTCAACTAACTCTTGATTAACTTCTGCAGGTTGAGCAGCTTGATTTTCTAATTGTTTTAGCTGTTCACCAAATAAAGATTGCATTGCTGCTTGTGCGTAGTTTTGTCTACCACCTGCTCCCATATTTTCTCCTAATGAAAATCAACCCATGCACTTCCAGTATATCCCTGGAACTTTGAAGTTGAAATGTTAAATCTTATATCACCTGCTTGAGGGTTAGGTACACTTGTTGTATTATCCACTCTTGCAACTCTTATTGATTCTCTAGCTTGTCTCTGAATAACCTGTGACGTTAATTCAGTTGTTAAAGAATCTGCCCATTGTTTTACAATGTCAAATATAATTTTTTGTTCTCTTGTTGTTAATACCCCAAACGTATCTCGTAGTTCAGGAAAAACTGTAGCTTTATTTGTAGACATTATCTCATCCCATCTGAGCCTATATCAAGCCTTACTGTACCATATCTCCAACTTGTACCTGTTGTTGATGTTGCCACTCTTATCTTTGCTTGTCTTCCTCTGGCTCTCATTGAAACCTTTTCAGTATTTGGTTGTATAATAAAAAGGTCCTTTTGTAGTTGATTCACTTGCATCTGGGTATCTCTTAGTAGTAAACTGTACATTAAGTTGTCCAGATGTTCCTGATACTTCATTACTTAATGTAAAGTCAGGAACCATTCTATCTATAAACATTATCTCATTACCTTGAGACATATCAAAATCTGCTGACTCTACAAATGATTCAATACCATTTCCATTTGCAGTATAAATACCTTCAGGTTCATTATCATATAAATAAGATAAACTTGAACTTGTTTCAATACCTGTAGTTACTGTATTTGAAAATACACCTTTATCTTCAAAAGTTGTAAAGTGAGTTGAACCATATACCCAATAATTTTCATTTGGATTAAAGGTTACATATCTATCACATTCAGTAGAATCTTTAGAACAGTACAACCATGTTATTTCTTTAAACTGTGAATTAACACCTGCAAATATTTTATCTGACTGGTCTAAATTAATATCGTCAAAAAACAAATCGTCTTACTGTGCATGGTAAATTTTTAACTGTACCATCAAACACATAGAAGTTTGCAGTACCCATCCAATAAACTCTACCATCAAAATCTTTAGCTGCATGTAAACCTGCTGCACCACAGTTTGTACCTATCTCATTAAAACCAAAAGTAAATGGTGGTCCAATAAATTGCATAGTATGTGCAGACTTATCAGTTAAAATAATTATATTATTTCTACTACGAGCTGCTGCTACAATTCTATTACCTGAACCTAATATAGCTTCACCTGAAGTTGAACTTACTGAAGGTGTCCAATTATTAAAATCATTTTGATTTGACCATCTAACTAGTAAAGGATTAAATGCACCACCTGTAAATTCATTTGTTCCCATACAAATTAAATGTCTATCTTCTTGAGAAACAATTAATGTATTATTTACACTTGGTGCTGCACTTACTTCAATTATTCTTTGGTCAACACCTGCAGAAGTCTCCCAATAATAAACACGACCACCTCTTAAACCTGCAACTAAATCTTCACCCCACGTATCTAATGTCCACTGTCTTGGTAATATAGTTATATCTGATTGCGTCTTTGGTTCTCCATAACCACCTTGACCATAATAACCTGCATTCCAACCTAATCCTGCAACTGCTGTTGATGTGCCTACTGGTAGTAAAAAAAGTTTATTGTTACTTCACCAGTTGCTGCTGACGTAGCTGCTGCAATTGTTGAAGTTAATACTTCAAATGAATTACTATTAATAACACTAACTTTAAAATCACTACCACTTGTAAAAAATATATTACCACCAATAGTTGCTGCCATTGATGTAAATTCTACAAAGTCTCCAGTAGATAAATTATTAGTTGTACTTACTAAAACTTTTGTACTACCTGCTGCAGTTGTTAACTTATTTGTTACAGTAACTGTTGAGGTAATAGGAGTAATGTCATAATTAACACCACCAAAATAAGTATATAGTTTTTGATTCAGTTCCAAAAGCTGCTCTCTTTAATGTATCATTATCTTCCCAGCTAATTAAATCTCTACCAGTACCATTAAAAGAATTACTAACTTTAAAGTTCCAACCACCTATATTTTCAGGTTTACCTGCTCTAAATCTAACTCTATTACCATCAAACCACTTACCTTGTTCTGCATATTGTGTTGACTCTCTATGAAAGCCTGGAGCAAAGTCAAGTTTAAGTAACTGAAGCTGTGTTTCTGTTGACATAGAATCCCCTATGAAAGATTAAGAAGACTGGCACAATCTACAGATGAAACTTCTCTGACCTTATAAACTATAATATCTTTTGCAGCAGCAGCAGTTGAAAGTGTAGGTGCTGTTCCACTTGGAAAATTATAAGCATCACCATAAGATAATGTTCTGCTTCCTGTACCATCTTGTGTTATTGTTATTGTACCTGATTGACCTACCTTACCATTAACTGCTCCTGCAAGAGTTGCATTTGTTCCTAATGTAATGGCAAAATTATTTCCTGCTGAGAAATTTACATTCATTGAAGTTGCACTTGCAATTGAAACTTCAGGAGTTCCTACTGCACCTGCAAATGTAGTAGAAGATGCAGCAGATACAGCTGCACTAAAAGTTGTTGCTGAAGTAAATGTTGCAGTACCTGAAGTAATAACAGTACCACTAAATACTTTATTAGAACTAATAGTTGAAGAAGTTGAAGTGGGTATATATCTTATATCTGCACTTGATACTGGTATTAAATTTGCATCTGCAGTACCAAAGTTTAATGTAGCTGCTGTACCTAAACCTAAACCTGTAATATCAGCACCTGTAATAACATTTACAGCATCACAAACAAATGGACCAGTACCACCTTGAGTAACTGTAGTCTTTGCAGTTGTTGCTGCAGTCTTCAATGTAATTGCATATGAACCTGAAGTATTATTTTTTACAAAATAAATTTTAGAAACTGAGGGAATAGTTATACCAACATTAGATGTTAATGTACCTTGAAACTCAAGAACTGCACTACGAGACTGGTCAGCAGAACCATTGTTTGAAGATAAAGTTATATCTGCTGAACTACAAGAAACAATAGTATAACCTGCAATGGCATCATCAACTAAATCAATTACCTTCTGATTTAATACAGTACCCCATGTTCCTGAGTTTGCTCCATTGTCTTGTTTCTCAAGTCTAATCCTTGACGTAAATGTTGCCATTTAATTTTCCCCCTATTCTGTTGGTGGTTCACCAAAGTTATATAATATCCCACTTGCTATTGAACTGTCTGTATCATAAACTACATGTAAATCTTTTAATTCACCTATTGAAGTTACAGCAGATACTGCAGTTTTCATTTCTGCAGCTTTAGTTCGTACACCTGCTCTATAAGTTTTCCAATCATCTGTTATTGAAACACCAGTTTCATATTGTCTTACTGCCATCCAATCAGATGGTTGTAACATATTATAAGCTTGATTATCAATATTTATTTTATAGTTAGTTATTAAATTATTTATATCAAGTGCAGTTGAACTTATAGTTTCAGTAACAACTCCATCACTAAAGCTATAACTTGCAGCTCCATTTCTATAAAATCTAATATCAGCAGGTGTTGCCTGATTTACTGGATAAAAAACCAATATTAGCTAATTCATCTTTTGACCAATTACTGAAGATACTTGAAGGATGCTGAACACCATTACTATCAGTGATAGCTTTCGCACCATTGAATACTTCAATAACTTGGTCAGCTTTTACTTTTGCCCACATGTTATCTCCTTTTATGTGTTATTATATTAATTATTATTATAAACTATTGTTACTTTAAATACAACCCTATCGTGCAGTAACTGGATTTGTTCCATCTCCTACAAATGGATGTTCAGCAAATGCCATATATATAAATCCTTGACCACTAGCATTTGATGTGCTTTCGGTTGACCTTAATTTAAATCCATTTGATAACATATCTACAGCTTGAGCACCAAGACCAGATTCAGCATCAGTACTAGATGCAAATAATGGTTTTTGTGTTGGATTAAAAAGTCCATCTTGCAGTATCTTGTATCATCCAATAGTTTGTTGTCAAACTCTTAACCATAATCCAAGCTGGTAGAAATCCTGTATACACAAATGTACCATCTGTACTGCCATTTCCAACATATTTTCCAATTTTACTAAAGCCATCTACACTATGCCAACAATAAGCTAACATATTATAACCATTATAATTTCCTATTTCTGAAGTTCCAACACTAAATACACTATTTGTTGGTGCTGTATTATTCCATGTTGCCGCACTTGCTGTACTTGCCATTGTTTCATTTAAATATAAAAAAGTTATTGAATCCACTAGGGTCTGCTGTACAACCTACAGCAAAACCAGCAACTGAACCAGCATTACGAATACGTGTCATAACCCACTCTGGTGCTGAAGATAACCCATGTCCAACTGTAGCATTAGCACCCGTTCCAACATATTTTACGATTGAAAAACCAGCAGTTGTATTAGCTTGGACAGTTGAGGTAATTGAACCATTAGTATTAGTTGCAGTAGTACCACCATTTGCTACCCAGTTGTAACTTACAAAAGATTCCCCAGCTGTGTTGATTGCATCATTACCTTCAATTTGTTGACCACCAGCTAAAAACCTTTGTAATCCATCTGTAACTGTTGATTCTATACCATCAGTATTAGATGCTAAAACTAATTGTTTACCTCTTGAACTATCGTATAATTGGTGATTGTCAGCAGCATCTCTGTTCTTTGTCCACACTAATCCACTTATACCTTTAGCTGTCTCTGCCATGTTATCTTGTTTAAGCACTTTAAATCCAGTTGGAACACTCTTAAAAAAGTTTCCATTACCATCACCATCAGCATTACCACCTGCTGTTTCATTACCATTAAATGTTGGGTTGTCTCCAAAGTTCCAAATGAAAGTAACAGATGTGTTTGACATTCCACAAAAACAAGCACTTTTTGTTCTATCATATGTGACACTGCCTATAAGACCATTATCATCATCATAAAAGGAAAGTAATCCTGTATCTAAATCCAAAGCCAAACCTATAACGTCCCCTGCTGAAAAAGTGAAAGTAGGACTGTTAACAAATCCAGTTTGACCATTCCATCTTAAATAATTTGTACTTGCTATCCATAATCCAGAACCATAATTAGTATTACCAGGATAAGCATTACCACTAGAATAATTATGTAAATCTTCTTGTGCATAACACCCTAAAGCTATAGTATTACCTCCAGGAGTTGTGCTTATTCTACATTCAGCATAAAATTTTCCAGAACCTTTAGGTCGTAAAGTTGAAACAACTGGATAACCAACATTAGCCCCAGTTGTAGCGTGTTGAAGATTACCCTCAGAAAATGTTTGCGAATAACTAGGGTTATAAGCACGAATTGTAGGAAAAAGATTTGTAGGTGAATCAGTTCTTTGGTCTGTACTAGCTAAATTTGTAGCTGTGAAATCATTTCCTCCACCTCCAGTATCATCTCCAAGTGCTGAACTATCTTGAAACTTTAATCTAAATCCATTTGTTCCATAAGTAATACCAGTTAATGTTTTTGGAATCCATCTGCCAGTTGAGGTGTCAGTCAGACCAAAAGATGCTGGTGTTAGTGCCTGTCCATCTACATAGTTGACTTCAGCCATATAACCATCCCAAGTATCACCAGAATTTAAAAAGCCAACATTGTAATCATCAGCACTACCCACACTCAAATCATAATTTAATGACGGATTAACTGATGTTGAAAAACTTGTTATTCTATCTCCATCAATATACAATTTTACTCTATCATCTGCTGTGCTTTCAGTGGTATCTATAGCAACAACCAAATGATACCATTTACTCGTATCTTCAAATGTTCTATTTGTAATTCTTCTTAAATCATAAGTAGAATTATAACTATATAACTGAATAGTTTTATATTGAGATTGTAAAAATATTGCAAAATATTTTCCAGTCTCACCACCAACATTAAACCAAGTTGGAAAATATCCACTAGTTCCTGCTATTGAGTCAGCTCCTAGTTTAAACCAACAACTAAATGTAAATTTTCTTGTTGATGTTCCTGCACCACTATATGTTTTACTGAGATATGCTGGACCACCATTATCAAACATACAACTATTAGCAATCGTGCCACTATCAGTAAAAGGTACGAACTTACCGACTCTTTGTCCTTGACCATTTCCAGAATAAACTACTGGAAAAAAATATTCTTTGCCATTTGGTATTGTTGGTGTTGCCATGTTAACTCCCTACATTCTTTGTGCACAAAGCTAAATATCCAGTTGGAACTGCATAATAGAAGTTACCCACTCCATTAGCATCTGAATTACCTTGTGCTGTTTGTTGACCTGAAAAAGTTCCATCTTGTCCAAAGTTCCAATACTGTGTTCCAGAATAGTTACCAGCTAACAAAACAACATCAGTAGTTGAAAAAGCAAATGTTGATAATTCATTTGTTCCAGCACTTGGGTTGCCATCACTTCCAGCATCTGCTGCATAATATGTATTTTTTACTCCGTAGAAAAATTTTCCGTTATCTACATCAATAGCTACTTGATGAATAAATCCAGCAGTAAATGGTGAACCAGTATTAGTATCTGCAAAATTAGTTGTAAAATTACCACCATTTCTCCAACCTTGATATTGAATACCACCACCTTGTGCTACACTTACATTTCCTGGTCCATTACTAGCACTTATAGAACCTTGCTCACCTTGTTTAACAAAACCGAAACCATCATTAGTTCCTCCTATCATATATTCAAAATACCATTTACCACTTTTAGGTAAATCAAAAGTAAGACCTTTTATACAAAATGATGAACCACTTCCAGCATATTGTAAATTTCCATTACTTAGTGTTCCTGCATTTCCTGCTGGTGCGTTATCTGCATAAACAGAATTTATAGTTGCAAAATTATTGCTAGGTGAGTCACTAACTTGGTCGTGTGCTGCAAGTCCACTTGCTGTGAAATCATTACCATTACCTGATTCATCATCTCCTAAGTCGGATGCATCTCTACCATCAATATGAAAACCATTAGTGCCAAATGTTAGACCACTTACATCTTTCGGTACCCATATTCCAGAATCGTTTGTTTCACCAAAGCTGTTACAATCTGTTGCTGTGCCATCAAGAAAAACTATATCTGCAAGATATCCCCCAGTACACAAACTTGTTAAAGAATTAAATGAACCTACTGCCATTGGATAACTTGTTGAATTTACATTTGTTTCAAAATTTTGCGAGGGATATGTTGATGAATCAAAAGATGTAACTCTTGAGCCATTTACATATAATCTCACTCTTTCAGTATCAACTGCATTTGTTGTATCTACCACTAACACAAAATGATAAAATGCAGAAGTATCTCTAAATACTCTAGTTGAAATAATATCTCCTACACTAGAATGTGTAAAAAACGCCTTATTATCTGCATTTATTTCAAATAATGCATAATCACTACCACTTGTATCTGCTGAAAAAAGAACTTTCTAGTTCCTAAATCGGTTAGTTTATACCAAAAACTAATTGTAAATGTTCTTCTGTTTCCATTACTACTTGGAGTCCTAGATAACTTAGGAGAATCAGACCTATTAAATCTAATTGATTGGTCTATAGTATAGGTTGTGCCTCCACTACTTTGTGCTCCTGCTCCTGCTAATAAATTATTTTGAAATACTGCCATTATGCTGTACTCACATTTAATGTAGCTACTGCATGTACGTTTGTTGACGTAAACGTAATATAGTCAATTCTATCACATGCACTTGCACCTGTTGATAATGTTGGAGCAGTCCCTCCAGGAAATTTATAGTTAGTTCCATATGATAAAGTTCTACTACCAGTTCCATCTTGTATTACAAATATACTTCCTGTTTGTCCAGGAACACAATTTGTAGGATTATCTATTGTTCTATTACCTGCTAATTGTACTGCAAAGTTTTGACCTGCATTAAAATCAACTGATATATTTGCACCATCACTTAAACTTACTATATCAGCTACTGCAGCTTTTGCAATTCTTACATCTTTACCTAATAGAGCATCTACATCTACACCTACTCCACTACATATAACATCAGTTGCTGAAAGTATTCCAGTTAATGCACCACCTGCTAGTGGTAATCTTGTTCCAATACTTGTTGCCAATGCTGCTGAAGTTGCAACTATTCTTGCAAGATTTACTGAAGCTAAGACTGATACTGCAGCAATATTAGTATTTGAATTTCCTATGGAAGTCGCAAGAGTTGATGAAACATTTGCTACAACTGTATTGATTGAAGTAATAGCATCTAAATTTGTTTTTGTAAGTACAGACACTGCACCTATTACTGTATTTACTGAAGTAATTGCATCTAAATTTGTTTTTGTTAGTGCTGATACTGCAGCTATAACTGTATTTGCCGAAGTTATTGCTGCTACGTTTGTTGCAACACCAGCTTTATTTACTGAAGTTAAAACTGAAACTGCTGCAATTGCAGTATTACTATTACCTATACTTGTTGCAAGTGCTGCTGAAGTTGTTGCAAGTGCAGTATTAGTATTTCCTATACTTGTAGCTAATGCTGCAGATACTGTAGCTAGTTCAGCACTTGTTGCATAATTACCACCATCACCTATAATACTATTTATAGATGTAATAGCTGCTTTATTTACAGACGTTAATCCAGATACTGCAGCTATAACTGTATTTGCTGAAGTTATTGCTGCTACATTTGTAGCTATATCAGCTTTATTAACTGAAGTTAATGCTGATACTGCAGCCATATTAGCTGCTGTTGGAACTGCTGTACCACCTACAAATATATTTGTTGCTGCATAAACATTTGCTGCTGATACATTACCTGTAAAGACTGCTGAAGCACCACTCACTGGTACTGAAAAAGTTATTGCTCCTTGTGGAACAACTAAACCTGTTGAAACTGAAACTGTACCAAAAGATTGACTAGGATTAACATTTAATGTACCACTAACTGTAATCGTTGTTGCTGACGCACCATTAACAGTTGCTGCAAGACCTGTTCCTGGTTTAATAGCTGTTAATGTTCCACCACCAGCAGGAAGATTTGTTAAACCTGAACCATTACCTACAAAATAACCTGCTGATACTGTACCTACAATTGTTGCATTAGCTGCTTTTAAAGTTGTTGCACTTACAGTTGCTCCTCTTATATCTACTGCACTTACAATTGAAGAAGTAATAGTTTTTGCTACGTCTAATGTTGTAGCTGAAACTGCTGAAGCACCAAAGCTTTGAACATTAGATATTACATTTGTTAAGGCAATACCTGTGTTACTTGCAACACCATCTGCATTTGCAAGAGTAATTCCATTACCTGCAGAAAAAGTTCTTTTATAAATATTTGTACCTGATACAACTACATAACCTTCACCACCTGATATATCTGCAGTTGCGTTTAAAGATGAAACAGTTGCAGTTAGGTTTACACCACCTATTGCAAAAGTACCATTAACATTTAATGTAGAGTTGTTGAGTTGTAAAGGTGAGTCTGCATTGTCACCTGACTGAATAGTCCTTAGAGTAGTCGTAATTCCTTCATTAGCTGAAGTCTTTACTTGCATTAATCGTTTATACGAATTTGATATTTCTTGTCCAGTTAAATCAGGCATCTAAATTACTCACTATGTTCCAATCTTGGGTAGTTGCTTCCCAGTTAGTATTCTGATTATCCCAAGTTGTAAAAGCTTCGCTTCGTGTAGGTCTTGGGTTTCTAATCGTCTCGTCATCTTTTACATCTGGTGCTCTATTTTGTGGATGATTCTTTTCATCATAAGCACCATCAAAATCAGTAGGGCAAACTAATAAGCCATAAGAGTTTAATTTCATAACATTATGAGGATAAACAAATCCACACACGTCACATACTGCTTTGGCTCTTTTTCCTACTGCCATTATATTACACCCATTCTAGGTGTAATGTAAAGTGAAGCACGTTCTTTATCTTCAGTCATTGCAAAACTAAGTCTTTCTTCGTACTCAACTTTTAAAAACTTTGCTCTTGCTTCAGATATTCCTGGTCTTTTTAATGCCATATAATATGCTAAACCAGTTGTTAAGGCAGGTAAAAATCTTCTTGGCATATCTGCATTTTGTATTGCAGATTTATTTACGTCCTGCATATAATCAATCTTTTCAATCTTTAGTTTATCAGTATTAACATTTGATAATGACCATAGATGTAATTGCACATTATCACCAAATCTTTTAACTGCATATTGTGAAGGTCTACCTGTTTGTCCTTTGTTAGGAACTTTTAAATATTCTTCATAAGATATACGAGTTAAATTTAAATCTGTATTATCTCTATTAATTACAACTTGCATTACGTCACTTACATGACTACCTAAACTTACTTGAGATGTACTCGCAGCAATACTTACAATAGTTGTATTTGTTGTCCATAAACAAACACCTCTATTCTGCCAGTCATTTAAAATAAGATTAATTGAACGTCTAGCACTTCTAGGCTCTTCACCAAGAGTTACTTCACCACCAATCATCTCAGTAGCTTCCTGTATAACATCACCTATTTCTAAATTAAAGTCATAAGTGCCTGACGTATTATTTGTTGTCATTTATTTAACCTCTCATTACTTTACCACCACCACGTAGTGCTTTACCCATACCTCTACCACCTTTACGACCACCTATAGTTCTAGGTCCTTCTATAAATATATCTCTAGGGTCAATTGGTTGCATTCTTTTTTTTGGTCTTTGGTCAACTTTTAATTTTTTAGTTTCTTTAGGTATTTTAATTGAACCAACTCTACGACCAGATTTAAGTTTTTCCTTTTTAGCATATTCTATATTTGTAGGACCTGAAGTTTTTTTAGGGTCATAAGGGTCTTTACCTTTAAAAAATTCAGGCTCACGTTTTCTATTAACGTCAATTCTATAATCTCTACCACTTCTCTCTTCAGGATTGATTGGTCTTGTAGGACCTTTTTGTGGTTTAGGAAGAACTTTAGATACTTTAGGTATACCTAATTCTTTTAATTTTTTATCTAATTCTTTTCCTTTAAATGTTTTTACATCTTTAGGTCCTGTAAATTTTTTTTGAATCTTTTGTAGTCTTTTTAATTTAGATTGTAATTTAGCTACAGTGCCATATCTTTTATCCATAGCTAGTGCTCTTCTTAATCTAGGATTTCTTTGAGCATTTTTAATCTGTTTTTTTAATTTTCCTACTTGACTATCTATTTTCTTTTTACCTGCAGAACTAACTCCTGCTTTAGGAGTTTTACTTTCAACTGCTATATTTTTTATTTCTCCTCTATAACCTTTTTGAGCTTGAGAAGTAACACTCTTTTTACCTAATGCTTCTTGAGCTGCAGCAGTTTCTCTTGCAGGAGAAGAAGATAAACCTTTAGGAGAAGGTTGTTTCTTTAATTCTTTAATACCTTCTTTTTCCTTTTTAGCTGTAACTATAGATTCTTTTTCAAGAATGTCTCTTTCCTTTTTTCTTTTTAAAGCTAATTCAGATGCTTTTTTTAATATTTTTGTTGGTATATTCATTTTAATTATCCTTTCCTTGCTTTTCCATAACCACGATAGCTACGAACTCTTCCACCCTTATTCATTTGAGGTAGACCTTTACCTGCATCAAATACAGGTATATCACTAGAAGGTTTATCCATACGACCTGTTACTAGTGATTCTTCTAATTTACCTGTTTTAGGATTTTGTTTTATATCTTTAGGTTTAATTACTTTAAAACCACCAAGTGCTTTCATTGCTTCAGGGTCAGCTTTAAGTTTTGAAGGTCTATTTACCATAGTAACGTCACCATCTCTAGCTAAGATTCTATCTGAAGGGTCAAAGATTGGTTCTCTATTATCTTTCTTAGGTCTTCTTGTAGGTAGTTTTGTAAAAACTTTATTAAGTATTTTTTTTATTTCACCTTTAGTTTTCTTTGCAAACTCAGGAATCTTTTTAACTTGATTAACTATTTCTTTTCTTTGTTCTGGAGTTAATTGTGTAAATTTTTTTCCAACTGTTTTTTTAATTATTTCTTTTACCATTACATTTTATCCTTATATAGACTTTAATGAACCACCATGTATTTATTTATAGACTTTTCATTTTCTTTTTCTTTATTTCTAATTTCTTTTAATTCTTTCATCAGAGAATAATTCTGCTGAAGCTTGTTTAGGTGTTAATACCTTATACATTGCTCCTACTTTAAGTTTGCTCCTGCCATAGTTTTTAAAGTATCTTTCATTCCTAATGCTTGTCTTAAACCTTTACTTAGAACTTTACGAACAGGATTTTTCTTTTTACCTAAAAGTTTAGAAGGTTTTAAATACACTTTTCCCTTTTTTCATTTTCTTTACACCAGGTTTACTTATCTGTTGTGGTATTGAACTTCTACTAATAACCATTATAGTTTGTCCTTATATAAACTTTTAATAAATGTAGTACCATTATTTAATCTACCTTTAGTAATAATTTTAAACATATCTTTATTTGATTTTTCTTCCATTTCTAAAAATTGCTTTATCTATTCTTTGATAATTTACTAGTCTTTATATTTAAATTTTGGTTTTGTATATTCTATCTTCTATTTTTTTCCAGTTAATCTTCTTTTAATACCTGCTTTTTCTAAATCTTTTACAGTCTTAAATATTTTTATAACCAATCTGTGTTTTTAATTCCTTTTAGCATTCTTCTTTTAACCAGCTTTATCATGGTCAGAACCTGCTCTTTCAGTATAATATTTTACCTTATTTGGTCATATGAAGTTGGTCCTTTTAATTTAAAAAAAATTCTATTTTAAACTCATTAGTTACTCCCATCTACTACTGTGTTATCTGCTCCTGCAGGACTTGCAGGTCTTGTCATATCGTCACGTCTAAATCTTCTGGCTCTGTTTCTTACAGTCTGTATTGAAGTTTGATATCGTTGTTCAAACATAGGTACAATCTGAAAGTTCTTCATAAAGATGTACGACTCTACCATACAGGCATTAAACAATGCGTCATAACAAAACTGTGTAAAATAATTAGCAGGTGAAGCTGACGTTAATGTTGTTGGTCTAGTTACATGTACTACTTCACCATTACTTGTTGATGAAGGTGTAGGTGCAATCATTATTGTTGTATTATCTTTATGTGCATAATACTTTGGCTCACCTGTTGAAGCTGACACTGACCAGTAATCTCTTAAATATTCATCAGTCTTTACTAGTATACTTGTCTTTGCTCCATTAATATCTACATTAAAATTCTTTACTATTCTTGTACCAGTTGGTAATGTAACAATATTATTACCTTGTGATACTGCTACTGATGTATAAGTTACTAAACCATAATCATCTAATTCATCTGTTAATCTTTCCTCTGCTCTATTAACAATGTTAGGTATTTGGTCTAAGAACTCTTGAGCATCATTCTCAGTTGTATTTACTATCTCTGTTGTTAACGTTGTAAAATTTGCCATCTAACATTTCCACCTTCTACGAGCTGCACAAATTCTTTTCTTTGGAGTTTTCTTACAGCTTATGTTATGCATCTTAGCTTGTCCTGCTGAACGAGCACAAAATGATTTTCTTCTCTTTGCTCTTTTCCCTGTAGGTTTTGATTCTGTTACTGCAGTCTTTAATTTAGAACCTGGGTTTGCTCTACGATAAGCAGCAACACCCTTCTTTGTCATACCTGCACCTTTATTAGTTGCTAAGAAATTACCTGACTTTACACTCGTCTTAATTCCCATTCCTTTAGATTTTTTTCCTAGCTTTTCTAGCCATTTCATCTATCCAATATAAATTGTAGCATAGACACTTGGAGTTACACTTACTGTAACATCATCTTCACATCTAATACCTTCATCTGCTAAATAAGTATCAAGTGTACCATTTGCAGGTAATACAATTCTAATTCTTGAAGTAGTACCATTTTTAATTTCAAAAGCACCTACTACATCTTTAATATTAGCAACATTAAAACCTCTTATTCTTGTACCAAAAGAACGAACAGTAGACGTTGCTGCTGCTGTTGTAATTGCTGAATATTCTATTGCTGTTAAATTTGTCATTTTTATTTCCTATATAAAATATAAAGGGTCTCATGAGAGACCCCTTATAAAAGTTTATCTATGCTCCTGCTGAGCCATAGAAACCTCTCCAGTCAGAAACACCAAAAGAGTATCTTTCTCTTGCTTTAAATCTGACGTTACCAGTATCAAAATCTGGTTCCATTTTAGTTTGTAGAGGAACTCTAACAAACATCTTAGTACCATTAGGCACGTCAGTTTTAATGAAGTAATCGTTGGAATTTGTAAACCTTCTGTTTACATAATATCCATCAGGAATTACTCCCATATTTCTGATTGCATTAATGTCATTGTTTGCAGACCCAACTTTACCTGGAGAAGCTAGAAGCCTGTCAGCAGTAAATTTAAGGTCAGATGGAATATGTAAAGATTGAGCTTGAGCACCAATTAAGATACCTCTGTCATCTTTAGTTCCATCAATTGTTATTAATGCAGTTTCCCCAAAGCTGCTTCAGCTAAATCTGCTGCAGCTAGTAGGTTACTCTGTGTACCACCACCAACAACTGGGTGAGACGCAGAGAAGAATGCTTGACCATCTCCAATTGCAGTGTCACCAGCAACAAAACCTTGGTTAAAGATTGTTGCAGCTTTTACTTGTTTAGTGTTAGCCATTGCTCTTGCTAGTGCACGAGAACGAACTTTAGCGAAAGTATCATATAGATTATCTTCCATTGCTTCTTCAGTAATTGAAAAAGCTAAAGCCACTGTTTCGTGGTTATATCTAGCTGTGAACGATTCTTGTGCGTCATCAAAAGAAACAGCAGCACCTTCAGATTTTACTGGAGCTGTGCCGAACCCTGTGAATAACACTTCTTCTTCAAAAGACCTATCTGAGTTTTCAGTTTCAAATAGGGGGTGTATGTTCGTCATTGACATCACCATACTCAACACCAAAAACAGCATTAAGTCCTGGAAGAAGTTGTTTAGCAATACTTGCTCTATTTATAGCCATATTATTTCTCCTTCTATATTATGCTGTTGCCTGACGTTTCATCCAGTGTTGGACGATTTTGACTTCAAGTTTAGGGAATGCACCATCAACACCTGTTAAGGCATTACCTGGTTCATGTATCATTGCTATTGGTCTTACAGCTTTAGTTGTAGTTGCTCTACTTGCAGCTTTAATACCAAAACCTGAATTACCAGTAATCGTGCTACCACTACCTAAAGTCACAGCAAAGTTTTGTGAGTTAATATCACCTGCAGTAACTGATGCATCTGCTTGAATCATAAAAGAACCATAAGGGTCATCAGAAACAAATCCTACTGGATTACCAATAGCACTTGAAGTATTTGCAGGAAAGTAACGACTAAACGTAGGTTGTTTTGTAGTAGGGTCTGTATATTCACATCCCATAAAAACACCTACAGCATAGTCAGTTGTTGTTGCTATTGGTGTTATTACACCAGCAGCAATTGTTACGAGGTCTCCATGAAAGATATTAGAAGCCAATCCATTAGCAATTGCGTACTGCGACTGAGCAGTAGAATTAGTATCTGAACCAACTTTTCTTAAAGGGACCATTCCAAATAATGCTTTACTTGCACTCATTTGTTATCTCCTTCGTAAGTATTATTAATATATGTTACAAACTATCTTTGAAAACGAGGTTCACGACCTTTTGTAACTGTTGATTTACTTGAGTTAGTTATTGGCATACGAGAATCAGATTGAGCACGTAAAGTAGAATCTAATGAATCTTCTTGTTGTTGGTGCTTATCTCTATAATGCTCTTGCCTAGCTATTACTTTGTCTGTAGGCATTTTAGCTAATGCCACATCACCACTGGAAACGACTCCATTATATCTGCCACCTTCTTTGATAGCAGTTGTAGAACCTAGTTCAGGGACTTCATCAGGTGTGACAAATGTCCAACCTTCACGTTGTCTCCTACCAACATTTTTATAATCTTCTTCTCCATTTAAATCTATTCTAATCCATCTTAGAGACATACCTTGACTTGTAAATTTATCAGTTACAGATTGAGGTATATCTAATAGACCAGTATCTTCAAATGAATAATTTTCTTCTTTTGATGTTGCTTGTCTAGTTTCTTCATTACGTTTTATTTTATTAATAGCCATTTTTAACTCCTACGCATTTGTGTTGTTATTGTTGTATACTCTTCTCCAGTCTCTATTTTAGACTTTTCTTTCGCATACTTGTCTAGTGGTATATTCCATTTATTAGCTAATCTAACATCTTCTTGAGATAGTTTGATTTTCTTAGAAGCAGGAGTGCGAGATGTTCCTGCTACCACTTGGGAAGGACTTGACGTAGCCTTCTGACGAACTTGTTGAGTTTCCTGTTCAGATGTTTTTAACTTATTTGGAAATGCTTCTTTAAGTCTATTATCAACTTCACCATAGAAGTCATCATCTGTAGGGTCAAAACCTTCTTCTTTTAACTGGGCATCTAAAGCTAATGCTGCAGCAGTCATCATTTTTATCTTGACCAAACCACTCATTCTTTTCTGCCCATGCGACTGCTTTAGGGTCGTATTGGGGTTGTTGAGGTTGAGGTTGTTGAACAGGCTGTTGTTTAACTGCGTTCTGGTAATTCTCGTAATCTTTATCAAAATTAACCTTATTTGTTTTTACACTATTTAAATTAATCTGTGCTTCATTTAAAGCTTCTTGTGCTTTTAATAATTGACTCTTATCATCTTTTTCAAAAGCATCTAAGTAATTTTGTTTAGCAAGATTAAGTTGATTCTCTAAACCTTTTTCTTGAGATTCAAGACTTGTCTTAGTTAAATCAAATTGATTACTTTGATTTGTTGAAAGTCTTTTTTCTAGTTCTTGTTTATCAGCTAAAAGTCTGGCAACTTCTTCTTCCTTATCTTTTCTTTGACGAACTAACTGACGTATTCTTTTTTTGTGCTCTTTCAGACTCAATGTCTTTAGCTTCATCAGGTTGTTCCTCTGGTTGAGTATCTTCCTTCGTTTCAGTTTTAGTTTCAGCTACAGGTTTTTCTTCAACTACAGCTTTAACATTTTCTTCCTTCTCAGGTTTTGAAGAGTTTTCAACCTCAAAGTCTACTTTATCTTCTTCTTTAGATTCAGGCTTTGAAGTGTCAATTTCACTCCATTCTTCCTTTTTCTCTACTTCCATTTTTATCTCCGTTGATGCGAACCAAACGATTACGCAAAGTTTAATATTATAATAATACTACAATATAGTACAGCATACAAGCCACTAAATTATTTATTATTATATAAGTTATCAAATGTTTTATTTACATCCATATAATCATCATGAGATTCAGCAGTATGTTTATATTGAGAAGGTGTAAAATCTGGAGCACCTTCACCTGCTGACCACATTGCAGGACTTGTAACTCTAACTCTATTATTAGGTAAAGCTACCATTGCACCTTTATATGGACCAGATGTTAAATGTAAAACATGTGATTGTTTATGTTGTGCAGGGTCATCTGCTACTGCACTATCAGTGAAGTCAACTGTAAAATAATATTTACCAGTATAAAATTCACCATTTACTTTACACATCCAAGGACTTGAACTAACTCTATCCATAACTATAATACTATGATTATGACTAGGACAATCCCAAGGTTGAGCAAAATGTGTTTCAATAGGTGGAGTCCATTCATCTAATGGTATATCACCTATCAAACCTGTTATTGGCATACGTGCCCACATAGCACCACCATGTAAATTTTGTTCTTCAGCTTCACAACCTGTAAAGACAACTTGGAAACTTAAACATCTATCAGGCATACAATTAACTGCAATAGCTAATGCATGTAAATATTCCCCATGATAAGCCTGATGATTATGAGTAAACTCCTTCCTTACCCAACACCTAAAAAAAGGTATATTGGATATAAGATGAGACATACTTATTTTGGTCCATGTATAATTGGAACTTTACCACCAGCTTTCATCATCTTAACTTTTTACCACCAGCATAACCCATTTTAACTTTTTACCACCAGCCATTTTCATTTTTGCTTTTTGCATTATTACTCCTTTATAGATTGGTAATTATATAATATTCAATTGTTAGAAAACCCAATCCTAATATTCCAAAAATTGTCCATAAAATAATATTCTTTTTTCTTTTTGCTGCAGCTATTTTTGTTTTAAAAAATCTGCTTGTCTTTTTCTTTCAACTGCAATTTCTTTTTGTAGTCTCTCCCACTGTCCTGGGGAACCATACAGTGCAAACATCTCTCTCATTTCATTTCTAATTCTTTTTGCTTCTTCTTTTCTAAAATGTGCATCAATAGCATTTTGTTCAGCACCTGTAAGTTTACCAAATAACTTATTTAAACCTTTAGGTTTTTCACTTGATATAACTTGAAGACTTGCTTCTGCCTTTGCCCATTTCGCAACAGACCCTGACATATTCATTAAATCTTTACCTGTTTTAATACCACTTGATATAGCTTCTGTAGCTCCCCTTCAAAGCTGCAAAAGCTGTAAATGGGTCAATCATTTTTTTATCCCCTTTTCTTTTTTACTTTTTGTTTTCGTCCACTTGCACTAATAGGGTACCTAATAGAAGTTGGTTTAGGTCCTACATTAGTCTTTGCCCTTTTTCTTTTTACTGCTGCATCCTTTTGTCCTGCAGTCATTTTATTTGCAACTGCCTTTGGTCTACATACTGGGTATTTTCTTTTTGATGATTTAGCTGATTTACGACCACATGATTTACCAGTAGATATATCTACCCAATCTTCTTTAAACCATTTTTTAAGTCCACCACCTTTTTTCTTTTTCATCTATACCTCTTCAGGTCTTTTGCCTTTTTCTTTTTTATATTTATCACTAAGTAATTTTAGTTCGCTTTCGTCTATTCTCCATAACAGCACCACAACCTTTAGCAATTTTACCTTGTGGCTTACCCACTCTTTTACCTTTTGCCATGCTCTTTGCACTGCCTTTCCAATCTTTTCGCTTTTTACCACTAGGGTCTTTAATTTTTCCAGCACAGATTTTAGAAGCATATGCATTTGCATACGCACTAGGATAAACTTTAAATTTACGTTTCGCAGCATTTTTCCCCCTTGCACATAATTTAGTCATTGTTAATCTTTTTATATCCCCAACGATTCTCAGAAGAATCCCAAACACCTTTCATAGCTTTTGGTATTTTAATTAAAAAGTTGGAAAACTTTACAATGTTTTTTGTAAGTTTCATATTACTCTCCTTCTTATTTTGATAAGTTATATGTCATATCTAAGTTAGTAGGGTCATCAACTTTCATCATTACTTGGTCATCAAATAATAATAATAGTCTTACACCCTTGTAATAAAGTTTTTGACCTGCGTGTCTAGCATAACAAACATAGTCTCCAACATTACACCATTTACCATTTGGAAATTTATCTTTATCTTCATAAGCTAAATCACCTATTGATAAAACTTTACCTACTGTAGTTAAATAAGCTACATCACTTTTAACTGAGTCAGGTAATAATAAACCACCTTTAGTTTTACTTTTTACCGAAACAGGGCGAACCAATACATGGTAGCCAGGCAGCTTAGGTAAAACTTTTGGGTCAGGGTTTTTCTGCATCTTCAATCCATTCATTATTCTTAATAGCATTTTCTAGTTTAGGTACTCTCATCTTCATCTCCATCAATCATAGTTTTATAAACATTTTTAGTTATAGCTATAGCCATATTCAATCCAGTAATTGAACCTACCATTTGTTGATAACGAGGATAGTCTTCACAATTACCATCCCCTAATGATTTTTGAATTTGACTTATTTCCAGATTTAATTCCTTCTCAATCTCAGAAATAATTTTATGTATCATAGTTATTATTTAACTTTATAACTATCAGGTGGGTCTTGTCTAAGTATACCTTTTTTAGCACGAACTGAATACTCAGTGCTAGGTATCTTTGACCAGTCACCATAACCTTTTCCTTGTTTAGGACCTTTAATTATTTCACTCATTAGTTTTCTCCTTTCGTTTCTTCTTTAAGTTCTTCCTTGGCTAAGTCACCAAGAGTTTTAATTGCTTGACCTGCAATTTTAGACTGACGATTCTTTTCACCTTCAGTTCTTTTAACTGCTATTTGAGCACCATCTTTTAAAGCTTTAATACCTTGGTCTTCTTCTTTAAGAGTTAGTTCTCTTTGTTTAACAGCTAAGTTTGCAGCTTCTTGAAGAGCATCAAGACCAAGTTTTTCAGACTCAATCTCTAATCTCTTTTTCTCAAGCTCAACCATTTGTTGCTCAGGTGTTTCCGTTGTACCCATTGCTTGGTTAGCTTGTGAAATCTGTTGTGCAGCTTGAGCCTGAACTTGTTGTAATGTTGCAGGGTCAGTCGCTACTCCTGATACCATTCCATTAATTTGTTCTTGGTATCTCATAATCATATGTTCTTTTATATTTGCTTCAAGCACTGGTTGTACTTTTTGCATAATAGGACTACCACCATTCATTGGGTCAGTTAAATATGAAGACTTAACTGTAACATGAGCCATATGGTCTTGTCCAGGAAAGGCAGCTATTGGCATACCTTTTACTGCTGCCTGTATATCTGATACAGGGTCAAGTGCCTGTGGCTGTGCTTGTGGTGGAAGTATAGCTTCTAAGTTAGGCATATTTGCAGCTTGTAATATTGTTCTATGCAATGCCTGTATATTATAAGTTCCTGGTGGTGCTTGACTGGCTAACTGAAGAGCCAACTGTGAAAGCATTAATCTATGAGCACTTGAAGGTATGTTAGGGTCACTTACAGGAATGACATCTATCTTACCATCAAAGTCCATCTTTAATATAGTTGGACTTGCACCAGGAACCTCGTAAGGATATGAGTCAGGTAATGACTCAAAGTTTATTCTTGCTAATATTTTAAATTCTTCTTTTTTGTGAATAATGTAATCGTTTATGTATTGCACTAAAAAATTTACTTGAAGCTTCTAACAATGCCATAGTTGTTCCAACTGGACCATAGTTAGTTGAATCATTAATTACTTGTTCTGTACTGTCAGCAAACTTTTGTCCTGCACCTGCAACAAAACCTAACATTTGAAATAAAGTATTAGAAGGTTCTTTATAAGGTAAAGGTACAATTGCTCTAGCTAAATCGACACCTGTAGCTTCTACATCTCTAAACTCACCAGGAGATAGAGGCTCATTATCACCTACAACTTTAACACCTTTAGCTTTAAATCCTGCAGGTAATGTTGCAAACTGACCTGAGTCAACTAAGTTTCTCATAGCTGCAGTTGCAGTCATTGTAAGATTACCTAAGAAATGTATTAGACCTAAACCATAGAAACCAAAACCTGGAACAAACTTGTAATGTGTAAAGAACATTTTCTTTTGTTTGGTAGGGTCATCTTCATTATAGTTTCTTCTAATAGATAAAACTTTTTGTGAACTTTCTTCAACTGTTACAATATAAGGTAAACCAATACCACTGTCATCTAAATCTAAATAACAATGTTGTTCTAATAAAATATACTGAGGGTCAGAGTCAGCAGGTATAGCTGTACCCATAATCTCATCAACTTTCATTGACATTGACGTTTGTTCTATTGGTTGTGCATCAGGTAAATCTAAATCTTCGTAAACACCTGCAGCAATTTCTTTAGCTAAGTCATTTGGATTACGTAATATAACATGTGTATATCTATCTGCCTTCATTAAATCTGAAGCATGATAAGACACATAGAACTGGTCAATAGGAACAAACTCTGAACATGGTCTGTCTAATGATGAATCATAATAAATCTTTTTAAATGCTGAACCAATAATAGGTAAGTGAAACAACATTCTTTCAAACTCATGAAAGTATTCAGGCATCATATCAGTTAGCTGATAATTCATAAACTGTTTTACACGAGATGCTTGTTGTTGTTTTTGTTCAGTCTCAGTTCCAATTATCTGAGACATTACTGGTCCACCTGCAGGAAATAATTCCTGAGAAGCTTTAGATTGAAACTTCACTGCTGACTCTATTAAGAGTGGATGAACTGCAGTACATGCACCTTCAAATGGTTCTGAAGTTTCTTTTAGTTTTAGACCTAGTAAATCAAAACCTCTTTGGAAAGTTTCTTCCCATTCTTGTCTTGATTCTTTATCTGATTGATACTTTTCATATACTTCAGCACCAATCTCTTGTAGCTGGTCTTCTTCAAGAGTTGGAACTAAGTTATCATAATGTCCACCTGGCATACCTTCTTCAGGCATAATGGCAGGATTACCCATTAGGTCAACTACTGCTGAACCATCTTCCATCATTGCTACACTTTCATCAGGAAGAACTTGGTCAGTAATAGTTTCTACATCTACTTCTTCTCCAGGAGTTGAAGCTTCTAGTATATCTTCATTTATTTTATTAAATGGATTTTTTTCAGTTGGCATAAATTTTCTTTCACAGTTATTATTATAATATTATATACTTAAAACTTCCAGTATGCAACCCTTTTTTTTCTTTCATAACCTTCTTCATAATCAGGGTCATCTGGATGAGTTAAATTCCATGATTCTTTCATGTAGTGTATAGCCATAGTCATTGCGTCTACTTGGTCATCATGTCGTGCATTTGGAAATGTAATTGCTTCACTAAATAAATCATCACTCCAATCATGACCTTTAGGCAACCATACACGTCCTGCTTCCATCATTGGTGTTGCTGCATACACTCTAGCAGTCTTATCTCTATCAGGAATATAATCAAGTACAGGTAAACCTGCACGTCTTAAATCTTGTATTAATGATTGTCCACTTGCTTTCTTCTCAATGATACACACATCAGGTTTATGATAATCATATAACTCTTGTGCTTTCATTCTTAATGCTGGATAATCAAACCTACCTTTTTCATTTCCTAATAATATTAAGTTAGATACCCAGTTCTCTCTTCCTGTTGAATCAGTCTCCATATGTTCAAAGATACCCCAGGTCTGTACCACACTAAAATCTGCTGTAGTCTTTGTAGAGAATGCAGTATCATATGTTTGTATTATATAGTCACATGCAGGTGGCTCATCATACTCCCACCACTGAATCCATTTCTTTTTAATAATACCACCTGAATCAGGCACAGGATTCTGCATATAAAGAGACTCCCAATATCGTGAGCCATTACTTGCCTTTATTTCCTCTTCATCATTTTTCAATATTGAAGTAGGCTTCCACTCAGGAAAATAACTTGAACCTATTGGTAGGTCCAGCATTTTACTTGAAGGTTCGTCTACCCATGCAGGTATCTTTATTACTTCCCATTTATTTTCTAATTCTATTTGTGATTCTTGTCTTAGTAACCAACCACATAAATCGTCTTCATGATAACGTGTATTAATAATAACAATTGAACCATTAGGCATGATACGAGTTCGTAAACCTGAAGGGTACCATTCTTTTACATATCGTCTACCTGTTTCACTAAAGGAGTCCTCTTCAGACATTACGTCATCTAGTATTGCCACATGAGCACCACGTCCTGCAATCTGACTACGAACACCTGCTGCATAATAAGTTCCACCTTGATTTGTTTTCCATTTACCTGCTGCTCTTACGTCACTACGTAATGTTACATCTGGGAATACTGTATTAAATAAATCATAGTTAACTAAATCTCTTACACTTCTACCAAAGTCTGAAGCCAGTTGGTCTGAATGTGATACAGTTAATATCTCATGTTGTGGATGTCTACCTACGTACCACGCAGGAAATAACTTTGAACAAATTACTGACTTGGAAGAACGTGGAGGAAGAAACACCATGAGTCTTTTTATTTCTCCATTTTCAACTTTTTGTAATCTGTCAGCTATCACATGTATGTGTCTACCCATAATCCAATCAGGTACAAGGGTAGGTGCAAACATAGCTATGAAATGTAAAAAGCTATCTTTAGATTGTATTACTGCTTTTTGAAAGTATAACTCTCTTAGTTTAATTAAGTTACTACTTGGTTCTTGTATCAGGTCCATAATATATTACTGGTGATTTATATTCTTTTGGTCTTACCTTTTTTACTATAGTCTATAGGTATACACCAATATGTAGTTCCCCTAATTATTTTTATTCCCATTCTGAATCTTCCCAGTCTTCATCTTCTATAATAGGTGGTTTAGGTTTAGGTTCAGGTCTAGGTATATAAGGTTCAACATTTGTTGTGTACCATTTAACTGGACACCCTTTACAGAATGTATTCCATCCTGCCATAGTGAACATATATATAATCCAAAAAATTAATATACCTGCAAATATATTAATTAAATAATTAGTAACTTTATTTATTACCTTGTTCAAGCTTGACAACATTTTCATAATGCTTTATCTCACGTTCTAATTCTTCAGGTGATTTAGTTGTAATGTCTTGTTTAATTTCTTTACGTTCAATTAACATACCCATATGTTTACCTATAAACTCCATTGCTCTATTAGAGTTAGTTAAATCATTTTCTTCCATACCTCTTTCATAAACTTTCATAAACTTTTTTTACAACTTCATTAATATTAAGGCTTACGTCCTTCATTGCGTCCAGTCTTATTTGATTACATCTTTCTTCAATCTTATCATTCTTTAATAATCGTTTAGCTTCAGCACGAGTCTTTGCATCATTATGTAAATCTTTATAACCTGCTGAACGATACGCACTTAATACGTCACCTGTAGCTGTATATTCTAAACAGAACTTCTCCTGCATAGCTGATAGTCCACTAGGTAATGTGTTCTTTGCAAAGTTCTGATACTTCTGTTGTGCATTCTCTAGCATCTTTACTCTTTGACCCTCAGGTAACTTCTTAGCTTTCTTTTCTGTCATTTTAAGTTTCCTCTCTTCAACTCTTCTCATGTACTCACGTCTCATCTCAATTAAGTCTCTACCTGCATTTACCTTTTTTTCTGGTGGCTGCCGTCTCTTTAATTAAGTCTCTGAGACCTGAATCATCTAAATGAGCATACAATAAATGTTTAGGTTGCTTTTTCATTATTGTATTATACACTATAATGTGTTTATAAAAAAGAAAAAAATACTATTGCGAGTTTTAAAAAAGTATGATATACTTATAACTAAGTTTCCAGGGGTAAAGGTATATCTGTAGGAAACACAAATCACATAACACATAACTATATAGACTCTATTGCATCCCTCGTGCATAGTTGTGTACATCTATTTAGAGGACTCCCCCATTAATAATCATTATCAACAACTACAACTCCATTTTCTCCCTAATTTTTTGGGGGTACCCTTTTTATATATATAAAGGCGAGGCAGTTTTTTCCGTCCCCCCTTCGTCAATTTTCTGACACCTCTCTAAATCTACGATTTAAGGTTCCATTTGTCAATTCTTTGACACTTTGTGTCAGTTCTTTGACATATTCTATGTCAATTTCTTGACAGTTCGTGAGTGTGTGTGCTTATGCAGGTCTGTATGAGTGCTACGCAAATGCATGTAATGGTTAAACACCCAAGCAGACGC
>UEXL01000006.1_pt1 | contig 58539 bp, 83 predicted proteins | sample 1796671 | NCBI WGS metagenome assembly UEXL01 (sample SAMEA4772471, study PRJEB27181) | metagenome | reverse complement strand
CATAAACAGAACGTACTTGCCTGTTGGTGCTGATATTCGGCGTCTGCTTGGGTGTTTAACCTAGTGTAAGTGCTGTCCGACACGCGCCAGAATATAGGTGGGGTACCATACCCCTTGTGTCCCGTTTTTAGAACAATTGTTCGGTTTGCTTAGGGTACCTTGAAAAAGCAAAAAGCCCGCACTAGGCGGGCTTCCTCGTGGCTGTGAAGTGGTACGCTAGGCTTATCCTAGCGCGGTTATTCTATTCTGCCACCATTCAAACAAATCATCATCGACGTTTGCCCATATGCTTTCAACGCCGCGGCGGTTTTCGGGAAGCAATCGCGCGCCGCTTCCTTGCGTCTCAAAACTGAATAGAACGGTATAGCTTGTGTGATGCGTGCCGTCACCATATCGCGCGCCATTCGCTTGTTGCGTGCTAGTGACAACCGCGGCGTCACCAACGCGTGAACGTATCTCACTAACAGCGGCGCGAACGCGCTGTTCACTACAACCAGTCGCGTCCATTATTTCTTGTGTGGTTGCGCCGCCGTCTGAACGCATCATTGTGTATTGAACGCCAACGCGTGCGCCGCGTCTAAATGGTTGCTCTGGCGTATCGGTAACAATTGTTCGGTTGCCATTTTCAACGCGGTTGGCGTTGGTATGATCAACAAGGTTTAAAAGGAATTTGACCCAATTGATAATTTTGTCGGCTTCTATTGTTCCAGACGCTTGTCTGAATTCAATTGTGCCGCGTGACCATGTTTGCAAATTAATCGTCGTGAATTTGCCGAACGTCAATTCGCTAATGTTTGAAGCGTTCTCAATGCGGCGCGTGCTAAGTGGCGAGCAATAGCGGTTGTCTGTTCTTGATCTAGGGAACATTGAATTGACCGCGTTTTGTTGGCGTGTATAGCGGCGCATGATATCTTGAACCGCTATGAAATCCATGGGTTCGCCATATGCGCCAGTGATATATCTGCCAGTGGTGGCGCGTGAGTGGATGCTATCACCACAAAAGCGAACCGCGTGCGTGCTATCATTAAGCGGCGCATTGCCAATGTGAACATGCAAACCGCATGACGAATTCACGTTCGCGCCAACGTCTGAAAGAACGCGGCAAATTTTCTTGATATAGTCGAATGCGAAATCACAAGCGGCTAATGGTGGTAAAACGATTTCAGCGTCAACGCGCGGCGTGCCGTCTGGTTTTACATCACAACCGCGAATTTCGGCACGGCCAAGCGCGCATTCTATTGCTCTTCTACTTGCGCCGCTTGTTTCGATTTCTATTCCAAATGTGTAAGTCATTGTTTTTACTTCCTTTTTTCTAGATTGTAGGGCAAAGCTGTCGCCCTATACCTAGTTTATGCGCCATTTTTCCCATAATACAAGGGTTTTGTGGGATATTGTGGGATAAACCAGAACAATTGTTCGGGTTAGGATTTGACCAGCGCTACGACACAAAAAGCGCGCCAAAATTGACGCGCCAAAAATCGGTTTTTATATTTATAGAGAACGCGCGATCATGCGTGTGTATATGTGTATATGTGTATATGTATATATACCTATGGATATATACTATACCCCGAACCCCGAATCCCGAATCCCGAAAGCCCGACCCCGAAGGGTCAGGCCCGATTGTTTATTTCATTGTGTGCGCTAGGGTTGTCATTGCGCTCGTTGTCGGGTTGCCATTGTTCACGATAAAAGTATAGCTGTGCACGTTGCAGGCTAGGACGCCAAACTGTTTTGCATCGTGGTAGGTCATGAAGTGACCTTGATTGTCTACTTCTACAGGCTCAGAAGTGCCGTAGTTTTTAACTGCCCACTGGCAAAATTCCTGAAACTGCATCTCATCTTCATACTCGAACCCGCTCGTGTCGTCGTAGAAAAGTGCGGTTGCCCAGTGATCGGGCAACTCCAGTGTGATCGTTTCCATTATTCTTCCCCCTTTTGCTTTTGCTGCATAAGCAGCCCATGCTTCCTTCTGTTCAAGAGTCTTCTTGTTGGACTCACAGGCTTGGCAAGGAAGGTTCTTTACCCAATCATGAATAACATAGGTGGTTACACCGCAAACTTTGCACTCCATAAACTTTGCCATTGTCTTTCTCCTCATTACTAGACTGTGATCCCACATTATCCCACACATTATTATATGTCAACACAAAATATAAAAAAAATTATGCCAGGCCGTGCCGGGTAAAACTGCCGGGGATTCATCCGGGCGCGAACAATTGTTCGGGTTGTTGTTCCGGGGAGGCACTGGGGTTGCCGGGGGAACTGGAGGCGGAGGAGGTGCCGGGCGAATCAACGCCGGGTATAGTTACCGGGGCGCTTTACCCGAACAATTTCTCGGGTTATACTATACCGGGACGCCCGAATCCCGAATGCTCGGAGAGCCACAGAGCGCCCCGAAGAGTTAACCCGAACAATTTAGGCACCCAGACCCCCGAAAAACCCGAAACCCCTACCAGACGGCCCCGAAAACGGCTCTGAGGGTGGGCGGAAGCCCCTCCCCTCCAAGAGTTCCCCGCTATTCTGCGGCTTCGCCGTTACAATCAGTTATAGAGATTGGTTTGGATTCTGTGGGATTTTCTGTTGGTGTTACGTCAATCATGCGATTTTTAGCACGATCCATAAATTCTTGCAGTTGTTCTACGATTTGTTCTCTGCTGAGATTATCAACGTGTTCGTGTGTGACATGGCTACGCGCTACCATGAGGCCCGTGACCTTTAGCCTGAGTTCTTCTGCTTTGATAGCTGCGGAGAAGTTGCCTTGCTCCCAAGCCTCATCACGCAACCGCTGCATATCCCTAACAGATTTGGTTATTGTTACGCCGTACTTGCTTTCGAGTTCTTGGCGCATTTCTTCCATGCGTTCTTTTACGCGTGGATGATTGAGAAGTTGCACGGCTGATACGTTCGGGTTTTTTATATCCCGCTGCTCTGGCTGCTGCGGTTTGGGTCATGTCTTTGTGGATGTAGTTATCAAGAAACTTCTGCTGCGGGGGAGTTAGTCGCTTTTCCCCTTTTGCTATCTGCTCACCGACCTTTGGCATTTGTGCTGCTACCCGAATAATTTCTCGACTTGTTCCCCTGCTGTTATACTACCCGATCCGCTGCTGCGGTCAAGTGCCACCTTTCCCAAAACATCCCAACATTGCATCGGGCTACGCTGCGTTAAAAAACATCAGGGGGGGGGTTAGTATATACCCCCCCTTATAGGGGGGTGACGTAGATGACGTAAATTAACCCATTGATTTTATTACGTTATTTACGTCAAAACGACTTTTTTGACGTAATTCCCGTAAATCGCTAAATAGTTGATTTTATTACATATTCTACGTTACGTTACTTACGTCAGCTTTTGACGTGAATTATTTTGACGTAAATTAATATAAAATAGTTTATAAAAAGTTATTGACAGTCCCAAACTATCCCATATATAAGATGCATATTCTAGTAAACGAGGAGGCTACAGAATTCACATGGATTACACAGCAAAAACACGAATCATCCGCGATCTACAGGGCGATCTTTTGGATTGCAATCACGCAACCCGCCGCTTTTTCCGCTGTTGGTTGGACGGCTCTTATTTGGGCGAGGAACACTACAGAGACAACGTTGCGTATTTGCGCCAGTCTTTGTCTCGCTATGGCGTAGGCATGAAGTTAGAGGCCAAGATTCACGGTTGGGTGATTGGTCAATTTGTGCGCTACACGGCGCACGATGCGGACTGCTCATATAGTCACGCTCAAAAGGTTATCGTTGACACGGTTGATAGAGAGGTGCTGTCAGAGTTGACGCATCATTTAATCACGGACGCGCTTGATTTGATTGAAGATGATATGCGCGAATATTTGAAGGAGACTGCATAATGTTTGAGATTGAAAAAGGTATTCCGATTCCAGATGGTGATGGGCGTGGGCGCGAGAAAAGCCCATTGCGCCTTACTGTGGAGAAAATGGAAGTTGGCGATAGCGTTTTGGTTAGTAACACGCACCGTCAGCAGCTTCATGCCATTTCGAATAAACTTGGCATTAAGTACAAAACCCGAACAATTTGCAAAGAAAGCGAAACGGTTCGTTTTTGGCGCACAAAATAACATTGGGGGCGCAATGCCCCCATTTTCTAGCAAAGGAGAAGACATGTATTATTTAGCATATGGAATGAACACGAACCGCGAGGCTATGGCTGCGCGATGCCCTAATGCCAAGCCTATGGGCGGCTTTTATTTACCTGACCACCGTTTGACGTTTCGCGGAGTGGCTGACTTTCGCTACGATGCAGACATGGTTTTACCAGTTGTGGCGTGGGAGATTACGCACGATTGCTTGAGAGCTTTAGACCGACTTGAGGGCTACCCGACTTTGTACGACCGCCGCAATATCAACGGCAATTGGCTGATTTACGATATGAACGGCAACAAGGGCGCACTGGGTACACCGTCTGGCGGCTACTATAAAATGATTGAAGAGGGCTACCGAGACTTTGGGCTTGATGATTGGTATTTACGCGCTGCGGCGAAAGATGCGGAGTTAGCGGCATGAGTAAGAAAGATTTATTGATTGCGCTGCTTGAGGAGATGGAGAGCGACCTAAAGCGGATCGACTGGCAAGATATTTTTATTGCTGTTGCTGTGTTCGGTTTAGTTGTTCTTTGGATTTTGGGGGGTTCATTATCAATGGTGGTAGACCCTGACATAACCCGAATAATATGAAGCCCCCGCCTGATAACGAGCGGGGGTTTTTTTATGCGTTACAATTCTGGGCGAGTTTCCCCCGATAGAAAGTGATTGACTTGGGATTTATCCCATGCTATGTGAAGGGTGCTTAGGTTTTTATCATTGTTGTCCTAAGCTGCCTCATAAACTCGACACCCCCCCCCGACCCGAAAGAGTTGGGGGGTTTTTTTATAATTTTTTTTTTTATTGACACTGGATAAATTATATTATATGTATGGGATGTCTAGCATATAAGAGGAGTTTAATATCATGGGCTTAGATATGTATTTACGCGGCGACAAGTTCGTCAGTTCTTGGGATCATTCACAGCGTGACGAGAATGGCATTCCGTTAGAGGTAAAGCGTCCACAGATGGATGGGTTTGAGGTTACGTCTTACGTTCTTGACCTTGGTTATTGGCGCAAGTTCGCGCCGTTGCACACTTTCATCGTGAAAGTGTTCGCGAATGGCGAGGATAATTGTCAACCGATTGATTTGGGTGCTGAGGATTTGCGCCGTATTGCTGCCGCAATTCGTGACGGTAATTTGCCTGATGACGAGGATAGCACTGGTTTCTTTTTTGGTTCGTCCGAGTTTTGGGATGAGTACCGCGCCGAGGCTGAGGAGCATGCGCAGACGTTCGAGAAAGCTGCGGCTTGGATTGATTCCGAGTCTTGGAACACCGTTACCTATCAAGCGAGTTGGTAAGATGGATAATTTAAAATTTGATGCAGATGAATCTTTCGATGCCGCACTAAAAACTATGTGCCGTTTTTTGAAAGACCATGAAGAAGAAGGCCCGATGGCTACGGTTAGTTTAGCGAGAGCATTAGGCGGATTGTTGGTTTTGACAGTGTCAGAGGATCAACGTGACATGGCTTTAGGCACTACGATTAGCCAAGTGTGTGACACGTTTACTGACTTTTTACATATGGAGATGAATGATGGGTTGCATGAGTGATAAAGCGATTGAGGCTATGGAAACGCCTATTATGATTCCATGCCCCGATTGCTTTGGCGATGGTACGATTGAGGTGGAATACCCTAGGTATCGTGGGCCGTCCCGTGACGTTGGCGTGATTGATGTTGAGACTGAGACATGTGAAACGTGCAGCGGTGACGGTGAAATGGAGCGTTTGTGCGATTGCGGCGAAGTTGTGACCCTTGGAATGGGTCACAATGCCGAACAATGTGAGGAGTGTTTATGATGGAAGATGATAAGATGTGCATGAAATACACGTTGGAGCGTCTTGGCGATATCAAGACGCAAACTGATTTGGACGAGTTCAAGGACGAGATTCGGAATGATCTGGAGGTTAACAGTCAATGGCGTTCAGTTAACGATTATAACCCGAACATTTCTGAAGTTATTGAGCCAGATGACTTTGATGTGTATCGTGCAATTGATGAAGTAAAACGAAATTACATTGAGAGAGCATTGACCCGATCAAAGAACATTGGCGAGGCTTCAAAGATGTTAGGTGTTCGTAATTACCAGACGTTGCAGAATTGGATGGTAAAGTTAGGAGTGGATTATTGATTTATTATTTCACTGCGCTTGTGATTACTTACAGCATGGATGCGGAAAGAATTACGACTTCATACATTTTGTACGATAAGAAGCGGCATTGCCAAGAGGCTTTGCAGGGTCTTGCCGACCCGATTTATAATCAGATTTATGAGTTATATGATGGCACAATGATGCAATGCGTTGTGTCCGATAAAGTTTCATATGTGTTAAAACCGAAGTTGAGGCCCGAAAATGGATGATAGATTAGCAATTGTGAGCGATGAAATTAAGCGTTTGCAGCGTGAGTATGACGATGCTGAATGGGAAGGCGATCCGAGGTCAACAGAGTTGGCAAAGGAGTTGAATTATTATAATAAACTGCACGAACAGGGTGTTGTTTTTGAGCCTAAGTTTTAGTAAAAAACTGGGGGGGTGTTAAATATTGCGTTGTATTTCAAAATCATAACGCCGCCCCCACGAATTATTTATTTTTTTTCTGTGGTAAATCCCACGCTCTGATGTCGCTCATAACCTGACTTACATTTACGTCTAAATAATGCGCAATGCGTTCAATTGTAATTTCATCATTTAGCATTCTATTGACTTGTTTAGCCCGAACAGATGCACGTTTGGGCCATTTGTATTCGTTTTGATCATTTATTTTTGTAGGTGTTTTTGGTTCTCGCGGTTTAAAGACTTCTTTTGGTTCGTCTTGTTTGTTGTTCCATCCCTCTTGCTTTCGTGTCATTTCCAACATTCTAGCTATTTCGGATTCTGTTGGCGGTCTTTTGTATAGCTTTGTAAATGAATCTAAGATGTTAACCATCGTTTTGCCTTTTTACTGCTCGTTCTAACATTTCTAACAAAGCGAACATTTCTTCGCCTTGCTGCGTTCCATGAGGAAATCCCATGCGCTTACCATCGTAAATAAGAACATGGGCCTTTCTTTTTAGAGTTTTTATTATAGTGTCAATGGATTTTATGTCCATTTGGCTTCGCCCTTGAGAACAACCGCAGGCCCGACGATACCAGTTCCGCATAGCTTTGTAGCTTCTTCGTTAAATGGCAGACCTTCGATCAAGCCTTCTTCGTTCACAAGGATTTGCCAATCGGGTTTTGTTGGTGATCGAACCATTTCGACCAATCCCCCGACGATCTGCTGCGCTTCTTCAAGCGTTGGTTGTCTTTCTTCAAATACCGTAATCATAGCTTCTCCTTTTCCTAGATTAACTTGGGATAATTACCACACTATCCCATGTCAGTCAAGCATATCTTCCTCTTGATTAAGAGTTCCGCCGACTACTCCGAGCCACTTGCGTGGGCCGCTTCTGGTTCGCTTGAACTGATCAATACGATTATCATTTTGCAGTGTCGTAACTGCTTTTTTAATTGTGCTTTCACCCACAGTTTTAAGATTAGCTGCATTCATATCGTCATGTGGTGCGGTCTTGATTGCTTCCCAAATGCCATCATGCTGACCGCCTTTGGTGACAGGAATGCCCCGCGCTTCACGATCTGCGATAAGATTATAGACATATTCATGTCGATCCCGAACGACTTGTGACATTACGAGGTTACGGATGTCTTGACTACGATCTTCCAGCAATCCTGTGTCTTGATTCCGAACAAAGTGTCGAATGTCACGACTGGCAGGGCCGTTGGCTTTCACTACTGCGCCATCAAACACTGCGTTGCGTGTGAACGGTACATTCATATCTTTGCAGCGTGACCGCGCTGTGGCCTCATCGACTTGCCAGACAGCGAATGCTGCACGAACGCCATCAACGATAGCTGATGTGCCTCGAATCAGGTTCCGCGCTTCTTCTGGCGTTGTGATCGGCTCTTTGTCTCTGATCTTTGCCATGTGGTGGTTGACGATTACAGTTGCGCCAGTTTCGGTTGCGATTTGAGCCAACAGACCCATGAAAGCTGCACCTGCTGCGGGATCGGCGTTTACATCTGCGTGAACAAATGATGCCATCGGGTCAACAATGACCAGTGCGAGGTCTTCGATTTCGAGCATCTCTTCATAAATCTTTTCAAACTCTGGAGATGTTGCGTAGGTGTTGTCCACTTTCATCATAATTGGGAACACTCCGCCTTCGTTTGGTAGCGGAACAACGATAAGGTCATGCTCATAAGCCGAACGTTTGTTCAGGGGATCTAGCCTGCTGACCCGGCGATGTAGCTCGTCACGGTCATCTTCTGCTGAAAGAATGATAGCTGTGCCATGATGCGCGACCAACCCACCGAATGCATTCTGCATACCTTCGCCAGAAGCGACCTTCATTGCGAGGTCTAACGTCATCATGCCTTTACCGCTGTCACCTGCTGCTGCGAACACGACTGGTACGCCGAGTGGAATGGTATCACCGATTAAGAACTTCTGGTCTGGTGCGCGACCTTGAAACTGCGCACTGGCAAGTAGACTAGGATTTTTGAGCGATAGAGCCTTTTTAACCTTATGCACTGGAGCATTCAGGAACTTGGCAATGTCGAAACCTTCGTCAATTGCGTCCGCTGCGTCCCACTTTTTAGGTTTACCCTTTGGCGGCACTAGCATCGTAATAGATTTTGCACCTGCGTTTTGGGCTAACTCTTGAATAATCTTTGCCAGTTTCAGACCCGCTTCGTCATTGTCAGGCCAGATGATTAACTCTTTGCCCTGCAATGGAGAAAAGTCGAACTTATCTTTTGTTTTCTGGGAAAGCATTCCTGCACCACCAATGGTGCATGTTGCTGTGTATCCCATCTTTGTAAGTTCATCTGCGCATTTTTCACCCTCTACCCAAATAATGCGACCTGATTGCGCGATGTCAGGCAGATTATAAAGAGGGCGCGTTTCAGGCAGACGAGGGAACTGGCGAAACTCTTTCTTAGCGTTGCCGTCACTGTCCCGAACAATTTCCCCTGCTGGGGTGCGTTCAATGTATCTGCGCACTGTGACGAGGATTTCGCCATCTCCCGATAGGTATAAGTATTCGCCATCGTGCGGTGTGTTTACATCAATTACCCGGCGCTGCTTAACTTGTTCGGGTTGTACAGGATTTTGTACCGGGAACTGCTGGGCGAGACTTGGGTTAATAGGATTCATAGGTGGCTCTGGTCGGTCTTGCTTTAGATAAGACGCGAAATGTTCTGCTACATCTGGAACCTTCCAGTTATTGGCCCTCATTAATATTTTTGTAATTCCACCAATACCTTCGCCCGTATTGAAGTCCATGCCACGCATGAAGTTTGGACTCATTGGATCAATTTCGATCTTTAATGATTGCCCTGCTTCGCCATCCAGTGAGCCTAAATAGAACTCATTTCGGATTACTTTACCGTTTGGAAATGCATTTTTTAACGCTTCGATTTGCACATATGACGGAACCCTTTCCGAAATCTCTGCGACTAAATCTTTTCCGTTACTACCATATCCTGTGTTGCCAACTACCCTTAATGACATTATATTGTCCTCATACCCATAAATACTTCTCTAGGGGGCTAGTTCTAGGACTGGCCCCTTCTTTTTTATTCACCTTTCCAGCAAGTCTCCCGATACTCGCAGAACTTACAAAGAAAGAAGTCTTTGCTTTGTGCTACTCTTGGCAAGATGTCACCTGCTTTGGAAGCCGTCAAGATATTTACGGCCTTATCGCTTGCCTTCTGAGCCAACTCCTTATCATAAGGCACTAGCTCGTAATAAACTTCTGATGTGTTTTTATTCACAACAGTAAACAGCGCAGGGTGTTTAGTTAACTCCATATATGTTTGATAGAGTGCGATCTGCGTTGCATAAGTTATGTTTGCCTTCGCTACGCCATGTCGAACAAAAGACTGAAACTTTTTGTCGTTGGCGGATTTGTTTTCCCATAACGATGGGTATCCCATTTCCACGGGGCCATCGCATATTACGCCGTCGATGTGACCTTTGATTTGATCATCAGCGATAGAGAAGCCAAATTGTTCGCCTTGCTTGTCTTCTGTGCGCAGGTCAAAGCCAGCGTCCCTGATCCATTTTGCTGCGTAGTCTTCAATCTCGTGACCGAACTGAAAGATGCGTAACGTTCGTGCGCTAAACTCTGACCCCTCATCTTGTGGGTAATTCATAAAACGATACTGTATCTTGCGACTACATTCGTCACCGACACTAGATGCGCCAAGATACTTTCGACGTTCGCGCTTTGATTCGTTACGCAAGATGCCATCGTCCACCGCTGCCTTGATAGCTTCTGCTGTAGGATCAGAAGGGGATGCTTGTAGATGGGAAGCTGCCCGTTGACTTAAAGTACTTTTGTTCAAGTTCAGCAACGTGAATCTCCTGTGATAACTTTTCTGCTTCTTGCAATCCAAAGATCAAAACGTGTACTTGATCCTCTGATAAGTCTGAAAACTTGGTATCCCAACCAAACTTTTCCAGTATGAATGCCAATTCATTTATTGGCTTTGGTAATGGTGGCATGCTCAATGCACTGTCTCCTCTCCTGCTCCGTCTATAATTAAGTCCATTATTTCGTTTAATTCTTCTTTAGGGACTTCTTTATTTTTGTATTGCATCATCAAAACTGTTAATTCGTTAATGATAACATCGGCTGTCCCGAACAATACTTCGCCTTCCTCGTCTTCCAGAAACTCTTCGTGAACGATTTTATTTACCGTTTTGGTAATTTCGTCTATGTCACCTAGGTCTTTACAAAAGCACATGTAATCGTATTCCTCGGTGTATAGTTCTTGTTCGTCACTTCTCTTGGCTATTGAAAGAACGAGTTCAAATCTTGGCATCTCCAACATCCTCTCCGTTGTTATGTCTTAACCATAACGCTAAATCAGAAATAAGATATTTAAATTCTGATGGATGTATCTTGGCGACCACTTCACCATCATACCAGATTTTGAGTCCATCATCATAAACAGACCAACGTGTTCTTGCGTCTTTCATAGATATTTCTCCACTGCTCTTTCAATTACTGTTCTATTCCACAAGAAGTTTAGCATGCATGCGGCTTTATACTTTGTCCATGAAAAGTCCATGAACCCCACTTCGATGCCTTGCTTTCGCAGATGTTCGATCTGCTTTGGCGTTGCACCTTGATCTAACCACCGCTTGGTTTTCTTGGCAGCTCCACCGTCTTCGATTTCACGCAGGAAGTCATCGGCTGCTGCCGTAGCCTGTGTACCGCCGCCTACTGCTAGTACGCGCAACTGCATTCCCGTTGCTTTTGCTTTTCCGAAAGCAATGCTCAACTCTGGTGTGTTGGCAACTCCGACAAACCCTTCGAATCCCATAGCCATGCGTAAGCTACCGTCACCAAACAAGTCGATCCAACGAAATGGCGACATTTGCATAAGATCGTATTCGGTCATAGTAAACCGAACAAGTTCCTCTTTTTTCCTCGGATTCCGATACAATTTCTGTACCGCAAATTGGGCAGACTTTCGCCCCCATAGGAATTTCGCTCTCGCATTCGACACAAATCTTTGTGGGTGCTTCGCCCTTTTCACGATCATCTAGGTTTACCTGATCTTCCAATGAGCCGTGCGTGAGAACACTTGTTCCGAAATCCAGAACCACGCAGTCTGTTTTAACAATGTCAGGAAACTCTTCTGGATCAATCGTGCGTAAGCCACGCCCGATCATCTGCACCATTGTGCCCTTCTGAGAACAGGGGGCGCGTAAGAACCACACAGGACACAGGTGGCGCGTCAAAGCCCTCTGTAAGCACTGCTACGTTCACGACTACCTGTACGTCACCGTGGGCTAAGTCATGTAGAATTTGTGCGCGTTCGGGCTTTGGTGTGTCTCCTGTGACGATACCCGCGTTAATGTCCTCATAAAGAAACTCTTCTAGAAGGTCTTCAGCGTGTGTGACCGTGCTGCAGAATACAACAGTCTTGCGATCTTCTGCATGGTTAAGCCACTCTTCAACAACCTTCTGGTTAATCACCTTGCGGTTCATAATCGCTTCGACTTCATCCATGTCAAAGTCGTTGCCCTTGCGCGTGACTTTATCCAGTTGGTCTTTGACCCCGCAATCAATTACATAGGTACGCGGTGCAACAAGAAAGCCTTCTCGGATTAAAGTGGTGATTTCAATCTGGTGTGAGCAATTGCTGAAGACGCTGCGCAGTCCTTTGCCATCGCCACGGTTAGGCGTAGCTGTGAAGCCCACGATTTCTGCGTTGGGGTTGTCCTTCTTTACCGCGTTGATAACCTTCTTATAGGTATCTGCGGCGGCATGGTGGCTTTCATCTATGACAATCATATCAAACACGACACGATCACGTAGATTCCTATCGCGTGAGATTGTTTGCACCATAGAGAATACTGCATCGCCATCCCAACACTTTACTGCGCCGTTTACGATGCTTGTTGTGATGTACGGGTTAATGCGTTCAAACTTGGATTTGTTTTGATTAACAAGCTCATCTCTGTGCTGCATCACAAGAATCTTTTTACCATTTTTGAATCTACGCCCAATGAGGGCGGACATCATAATGGTCTTACCTGCACCAGTAGGTGCTACAACAATTGTATTACCGTGTTTATCTAATGCCTTACACGCATCACTAACAGCGGCCTCTTGATAGGGGCGCAGTAACATGTTGGGACTCCATTTAATCTAGAAAGTGAGGGGGGTATTTGGCCCACGGCCCCCCTTTCCGTGGTCTAGCAGGTGCAGAGTGACCTGTGCCTCTAGATATTACCGATTAGCCCAACTTGGTGCTACACCTGTTGCCTGTGGTTGAGGCGTTGGTGCTTGCGCGGACGCTGCAGATGTCTGCATGACTGGCTCTTGACCAGTTGGGATAAAATCCTTTTGGTTCGGCGTTAAGGCTGCTGTTAGCTTGTTGCTATCAGAATAGCCATTGTTGCCTTTCTTGATGCCAACTTTAGCGCAAATCTCCATTCCATTCAAGTCCATGATACCTGAAATGTTTCGACGCTGTTGCGCTTCTGGTGACATGTCGCTTGGATCAAGGCTATTCGCGCTTTCAATGATCTGACGCAGTGTTTGCAAGCCAATCTCTTTGGCCTGTGGAATACCGCTCTGACCCATCTTGTCGCCATCGACAAAGATGCGATCCCAGAACTTACGGCGATCATGTTCGCCGCCCACGATTGTGAACTCTAATTCCATCCACTTCGCCTTTGATGACTGTGATTGCTTGAACCACTGACCTGCGCCGAACTCTTGAAGTTCGATGTCGCCCATCTTAACGATGATTACAGCGCGGCACACTGTGGCTGCAGGGATTAGGGTGCGCTCCATTTGTGGTGCGTCTGATACGGGTGCATTATTTAGATTAAGCATTTGCGATTTCTCCTTCGCTAGAATTTTGAGCGTTTGGATCAACAAAGTCCAATGGACGCTCTGATTGCAATGGGCCTGTTGACATCTTTGCCATCAGTTTACCCAAATGCGGTTCTTCCAATGTGTCGAGTCTACCAGACCGATCTTTAGCAGGGTAGCCCCATTCGTTTAGGGCACCGCAGACGAAGGCACGAAACGGTCCATTGTCTCCCCCAAGGACCGCCATCGTGATCACTTCGTCTACGATTCCCGGCAATTCGCGTCCAGTCTTGCTGCCCTCAATCTGAAGCGCGTATTGCTTTCTGCCATAATCATCGGTAACTTCGTCTAGGATGCCGACGAAAATGACGTTCTTTGCGCGGATATGCTGCAAATGCGTAAGCCATGCCATCATCTCGCGCCCGTGCATGCCATAGGCCGCACGAGTGTCCAACTTGCCAGTCCTATCGGATCGTGATTCTGGCTGTTGTTGGCACCACTGAAAACATAGGCGACCTGCGACTGTGATTGAGTCAACAAAGATCGTGCTAAACTTCGCCATAATCTCTTGAGGATCACCATATGTTTGCACAACGTAATCGTAATGTGCTTGGCTATATGGCTGATCCTCTGACAATGATGGGTTTGGCCCACCAATGTAGCATGCAAAGTCACGGCATTCTGCCCATGTTTGAGGACGGATAACGTCGATGGGGTATCCTTCGATAGCCGCATCACCCGCTTCTAAGTCCATGAATAGTGTAGTGTTTGGCTCTAGTGTACGAGCCAATGTTGTTTTTTCCTACGCCGCTTGCACCACATACTACGATCTTGTGACCGCGCTTTTCTGCAAGACGTTGTTCGGCTGTAATAATTTGTAAACCCATTTTATTTTACCACCCTTAATTCTTCAGTTGCATATTTTTTTCATTACTCCATAAACGCTTTCTTTCACTTGATTCCTAAAGCTGCTGAAAATGGCAACATTTTTAGATTGCGAATTGTAATTTTGAAAAGCGAACATCCCGCGCATAAAGTAATCATTGTCCAAGGAAACTCCAGCTCTGTTAATATGAATTTGACCTTCCATAATTTGACGATACATTGCGATAAAAATCACAGGCCATTCGTTGATTTCATTACGACATAAGCTCTTATAAATATTTAAAGCACTTTCGTGGTCAATGCGATTTGTTGCAATCGCCATAGCATAAGCTGCACGGAAGCCAGTTTGTTTCCAAATGCCACGCGAAGTCTTGGGCGGTTTGATGTCATATTCAATTTCTGAAAGCAAATCACCAATCGAATCATCCAGAACACGACTTACATCTTCTGGTGTTGGATGTGAAATTGATGATGCAGACCGCAACAGAAATTGAATTGGATGAACAACTCCATTGTGAGCGCCTGTGATATCGGCATTAGACCTAACTTTGCCTTGATCTAAATACTTGTAGATGTCCTTATCTTTCCGAATGCAGATTGCATAGGGAATTGTCATACCAGTTTCAATTTGAGCATTTGAACGATGTTGTCCATTCGTCATAATCCAACCAGACTCAGTTTTGACAAATACAAGTGGCTCTGGATGAAGAACCCAACGATTTAAGTTCATTGATCTAACATATTTCCGAAATGTCGCTTTATTTAAATCGCGATTTCCTTCGTAATTCCAACCGATTATAGATTCCATTTCTTGTGCAGTGATTTCTGCATTGAAATGGATTTGACGTTGATCAAGCGCATTAGACGCATTAATCATTTTTGTGTAGTTCGCTTCTAGTAAATCTTGGATACCCATTATTCCACCTCTTCGATTGAGAAACCACCAACCTCTACCGTGCGGCAAGGCTCCAATACTTCTTTGATTGAAGGTGGTGCTGTTGTGTACTTACGCTCTTCTACGGCGAGTGTAAGTTTCCCATAGTGACGAGCCTCGTTCTCAGGCATTTCTTGCAATGCCTTGCCAAGCTCATCTTGATCCCATGTTACCTTTTTGCGGACAACAGCTTTCAGCTTTTTGTTTCCCGCAACGATGTGCGTGGTACCAAAGTCTTTACCGTCTGCGCGTAATGCGTCACGCGCTACGGTTAACCACATATCTGAGATTTGATCTTCAATGTCTTTAAGTTCAGTTTTCAAGTCTGAGAGAATAAACTTCAACTCCTCTCGACGTTGAAACAGTTCACTACTGTTCATGTCAGTCTCCGCGTTAAATTTTCTAGAACCCTAGACTTAGGATAGTATGGGATTCATGTCAACAACTTTTTGTATAAATTTTTTTATTGACATTTAGAATAGTATGGGATATTATGGGATATAAGGTGTTTCAACCGAGGCTTCGGCCTCCTCAATGCTCTGAAAGGAGCTTGCCATGTCTAACACTTCTACATTTATTTTCAACGATGGTGGTCGCAGCCACTATTTCAAAGGTCGCGCTGGCGACTGTGCCACTCGCGCGATGTCAATCGCTTTAGAGCTTGATTACAAGCTATGCTATGATGAGCTTGCTAAAGCTCATAGTGCCAAAACTGGCAAGCGTTCTGCGCGTAACGGTATTTATAAAGACGACTTTGATGCCGTCTTGAAGCGTCATGGCTGGGTATGGCACTCAGCTCCTAAATTTGAAGGGCGTAAAGCGCGTTATAGCGATATGCCCCAAGGCCGTGTCATTGTGCGCATGGCTCGGCACTTCGCCGCCGTTATTGATGGTGTCTTGTATGACGCTTGGGATAGCCGCGACAAAATGGTTTATGGCTACTGGGCCAAGCCATAAGTGTGGGGGCTACGGCCCCTTCTTTTTTGATAGGTAGATGTCGATGTTATGCACAGCCCTCATAAGTTTTTTCTTCAACTTAAACTCTGGGGTTTCTACGCCCTTTGCGTCTTCGATTATGTGTTCCCAATCACCGTCTTTAGTTTCCTTATCGTACTGGAAGTCAGCAACGTAGGTGCAAATCTTTTGACTGTTGACTGTAATTAAGAAGCGCGGCTGAAGTTCGAGATTCTTTATACGCCCCGCTTTCTCTAAAGACTTTAGGTACAAATACCGCTGCGATTCCCACTTTGAATCAAATGTAATCCCATCAACCACAGTCTTCTTGTTACCGTACTTCGGCCTTGACCTTTTAAGTTTGGGATTATATGTTGGTTTCGAGTACATTATGGGAGTTATGCTAGTGCCTAAGCCATCAAAATACAAGTCTATAGGTGTCAGCACAGACACTTATGAAAAAATAGTTCAAATGGCGGAGAAAGAACGCCGCAACATTTCGCAGCAATTGTCGCTTCTTGTTGATCGTGAGTATGAATCTTACGGTATGACAAGACAGCCCACCTCTGCTCGTATTGTTACAGGTGGGCTATCCGCAATCATTGAAGACTAAAGAAGCCCTGCGCTTCCAAGACCCCCTAGTAGTGTAGAAGCTATATAGGGGTTTCTTTTTGCGCGTTCACGCAAGCTCTGCTGTTGCTGGATAATCCGGGGGTCTATTTTTTGGGTTATCTGCATATTTTCTGCATTTACCGGGGGAAGAACTTGTGGAACACTTGTTCGGCTTGTGCGTGGCTGCTCCGGGGGAGTGCCGCGAACCTGCTGGGGAGAAGTAAGTAACTGCCCCAAGCCCTGACGAGTTGCCACATTGCCGCGATTGATCGCTCCAAGTGTAGCACCTACGCCCTTTACCGCTCCTGCTGCCCGTTGCGTTAACGGTACACCTTCTCCAGTAACTTGCGCTGCTGATTCGTTCAGTGCTTGCGTTAGGCTTTGTGCCGCTGCCTGTGGGCTTGTGCGACCTGCCTTAACTTCTAACGCACGGCGCATAACTGTTGGGTTGTTTATCATATAGTTCAACACACGGAAGCGACCCGCTTTGGGGATATTCTTCAGTGGGTTTGTGTACTGACCTGTACGGATAGCGTCTGCAGCTAGTGAACCCGCGCCTCTTGCCCCTGTATCACGCAAGAAAACAAGGTCATCAGCCATTTGTTTGATGTCTTTTACTGCCTGTTCTCCAAGAACTTTGTTCAGCATTTCAGGCTTATAAGACTCCAGCGCATTACGAAGAGAGTAAGCTGCTTTCTCGTTAATGAAGATATCCTCGTCTACTGAACCAAGAATATCATTAACAATTGTTCGTTTTATTGTATTTTGAGCTTCCGGGCTATCTTCGAAGAACTTCAGGATGCGGTTCATTTGCGCACGGGTCATGTTGCGATTTGTGATCGCCGCTGCTGCTTCTTCTGGGTCTAGATTGCCTGAGTTTAAACGGCGTAAGATGCTAGACTGAGATGCTTCTTCTAACCCGACTTGCGCATCACGAACGCTACGCAATGTTTGAACAATGCCTGCGTCTGGGTTCTGAGCCACGATGCGCTGAAGCGTTGCGTCATCAATCTTTTTAACGCCCCCGTAAGCCAGTGATTTTGCTAGGTTTTGAACTTCGCCCCACTGATCGCCAAACAATAGCTTACCAGTTTTGTCTTTGTTCATACGCTTGATTTTTCCGTAGAACTGAACACCGTTAAACTTGGTTGGGTCCGCGAAGTCTTTGTTAGAATCAAGCAAGGCTTCGTCAAGGTAACGCTTTGCCAAGTCTTGCCGAACAACTTCCTTCTGACCCTTTGCGGCTTCTAATGCAGCCTCAATCCGCGCTGGGCTTTGAATGATTTTGTCGTAGTTGCGACCAACTTCTAGCTTTACATTCACTCCCGGTTCGCCAAAATTCCGAACAATTCCCAAATTTTCCAAGCGATTAAACATACGCATTTCTGCGCGATAGGCTTTGTTCGCATCTTGCAACAAACTCATAGCTGTACGCATTTTAGATGCATTGCCAGAGCCACCAACACCAGTTAGCTTGACATCTCCCTTCAACATAGTGTCAACGTTGTTGCGTAGATCGACTAAAAGACGGCGAGGGGTAGTGTCTGAGATACTTAGTTTAGGGTCCATCAAAGTATCTTGAATGTTTTTACGCAGTGCACGAAGACCGTTAAATGAAGTAAAGCCTACTTCTGAACCTTTACTCACAAGGTCATTAATCTGTGCGCCAATCGCTGTAAATTCATCAGGTGCCGTAGATGCTGCACCGCCGTATCTGCTATCAATCACATCATCAAAGCGCGTTTTTATCGCACGAATATCAAAGACTGGAAGTTCGCCACCCTCAACCTGAACTGTTCTGCCATTTATTGTGATAGGGCCAGTGATTTCTGCCAGCTTATCATCAACAGCCTTGTAGTTAGTATTCGCGCCTTTTGCGAACTCATCATAGTTATACATCAGGACATCAAGTACAGCGTCATCAATCTCAGTACCCTCTTTCGTTGACTTTGAAAGAATAGAGATTGTCTCATCAATTGCCTTCATGTGCGCTTCTTGGGCATCATCCAAGGAACGTTGCAACTGATTTGCCTTATTCGGTGCAGAATCAGCGATAACTTTCGCAAGGTCATCAGTGGTTGCGCCTGCCACAATCTGTCCAGATTCATCCATAATGCCTGCTTCTTGAAGCAGTTTTTCCTTTTTGTCCAAAGCAAAAACTACGTTCTGAACTGCACGTTTTTCTTTTCCCGAAATTGCTTCTGCGATTTGAGATGCACGAGATACCGCTGCAGGCATACCCGCTGCTTCATAGCTTGGCATACCACCCTCATCCATAATCCGCAGAGCCTGTTCGGCTTGTGCCTGACCTAGCTGACGTTCGCCTTGCCCCATAGCACGAGCGGCTGCACTTGCGCCCTTACCTGCACCCTGAATCAAGGCTCGGCCTGCTTTGAAAGTACCCATCGTAACAAGGTCAATACTACCCGCTAAAGCACCTTCAATAGCTGCTTGCTTGGCAACTTCAGTGCCAGTTTGCTTCTGCAGTCCAAGAATGTTTTCTAGACCTTCCTCAAGAAGCTGACCACCTGCTGCACCTACACCCGCACCAACTGCACCACCGATAAGAGTTGGCGCACCGATGATCCCACCGATGATAGAACCGATTGTTTCAGGAGCTAGACCCGCAACATCAGCAAGATCACGACCAAGACGAAAGCCCTCTTCTTCAATTACAAGGTTTTTCTCAATTGGCTCATAGCCTAGTTTTGCCTGACCTTCAGGAGTCAATGCCAAGCGTCCCTTGGAATCTTTAGTAAAACCAGACTCACCAACCTTTTGACGCAGTAGGTTTTCTTTTTCCTGTGGCGTTTCCATAAAAGAAAGAGCCGCACGAATACCGCCTTTTGCGCCAGTGGTATAATCAAAGTTACCTAAGTCTTTGCCAGTGGATGATGCGCTTAATTCTTCAAAAGATTTAGGACGGGCCATACCTAAAGAACTGCCGCGAGATTGAGAGGCACGAAACTGTTTTAGCTGCTCTTGCGGAGATAGTTGTTTTTGCTGACTTTCTCTAAATTTGCGTAATTGCTCTTGAGGTGTCATAATTACGCTCCTGATTGATTGAAGTCATCCATTGTGAAACTGGTTCCAAAAGCTGCATTCATTGCATCTAGTTCTTCTTGGCTTGTTGGAACATCAGACTGAGTAGGAGTAAACTTAATTCCTGCGTTTTCTTCCATCCAGCTAACAGCACGATCAAGGTTTTCTTGAGGCTTTTCTACCGTAAGTTTATATATCTCTTTGAGCTTTTTCTTTATTAGAGCTGCATCACCTGAAACAAAAGAAATTTCACCAACAAGATCCTCAACGCGTTTACGGTCATTGTCAGAAAGAGTTTTACCTGACTCTTGCAGAATGTTAGTTGCTTCCCTTACGGCAATTTCTTTAAGCATTGTACGAGCTTGTGCTATATCAGTTGGCTGTTCACCGACGTTAAATCCCAAGTTTCTAAGTCCATCAAATATTGTGCTAACCATTTGATTAGGTATGCTAACACCGCTATCAATTGCAGAAATCAAATTTTCAAACTTTGCAGAACCAGAAGTAATGCTTTGCTGTAGTTCTCCAAATCTACGAACAATAGTTTCTGGTGTTTCTGGAATTTTAAACCGTGTAGGAGTTAATCCTTTAAAATTTGGGTCCGCCGCTGCGGCTAAAACTTGCAACTCAGGCGCAACATCATCAGCCTTACCGCCAATCAAAGATACACGTTCATACCCTGACCACATATCTCCAAGATCAACGCCCTCTGCACGTTTCTCTAAGATAGACATACGGTCAGATGCGTCAATGAACTCATACTGATTGTCAAAGTCTTTGTTCTCAATCAGCTTATTAAGCTCAAATGGATTTAAATCGACAAACTCTCCATCATCAAAGTTCGCGAACTCTGTGCCTTTGCCGCCTTTTTTATAAACCCAATACTTGCCACGCCTTTTACCCGCCAAGTCCGCAGCTTCGTCTTTTGCACGATCTGAAGAACGAGTCTGCAACGCATACTTACCTGCAGCAAGAGCCGCAGTTTGCGCTTTTTCTTTCGCTTTCTCCAAGGCAGGCAATGCCGCAGAGCCAGCTTTACCAACTGCGCTCAACATACGACCTACATTGAATCCCTTACCAGCGCGGTTCTGCATTAATGCTAGTCCCATCGACATCAAAGCCGAACTTTTGTCCACCTTGCCGCTGATATCTACCCCGGTAGCTTCTGCGAACTCTTTTTTATAATCATCAAGAGTACGCTCTTTTTTATCAGGTCCAGCGCCACGAGCAGAATTAATGAAGTCATCCATTGCATTAGCAAAGGTTTCATCAAGTGCTTTCTGCACGTTCTGTGGATCGGCTCCCATCTCTGGCATCATACCTTCGGCAAGCCTTGCTTCTTCCGCTCTAAATTCTTCTGCAGATTGTCCTCTTTGTTTTTCTGCAACCATATCTTGCGCTATAGTTTCGTCACTCGCACCAGTCGGTGCATTGATTTTCGCAAGCTGCGACGCAATAGCATCCAAAGGACTCATTTCATATGCTAGGCTTTCTTCAGGAAGCTCTGGTAACGGGGCAATCTCTAAAGGGTTTTCTTGCAGTCTTTTTATTTTAGCCAACTCAGCTTCTAAGCCAGAAGGCTCCATTTCTCTTCTACGCCGTTTAGATTCAGAATCGCGTAAGTCTTGAATATACGGTTCCCTTTCTGGAAAACCAGCAAAATCCCGACGTAAATCCTTAATTCTACCTGCTAAACCTCTGTCAAGAGCAAGCTTACCAAGACTCTTATCCATATTAGGTCTTAATATGTAATCGGAACTAGGACCAAGACCCGGACCTTCTTCTTGGAATAGATCACCCAGTCCACGACCTACTTGAGCCGCTTTGTAACGCTCATATAAACGCGCTGGGTCTAGAGGATCAGCCATAATTGTTCGCCTTATGCAGCTTGGTTAATGCCCTGAAGCGCAGTGTATGCGCCAAGACCAGATACAAATGGGTTAGGTTGTGCGCCATAGTTTTGCTGAGTTTGTGAATAAACGCCTGCTGACGGAGTTCCTGACAGCGCACCATATGCGTATGTGTACGGTAACAACGCTTGCTCTGTTGGACGCTGATATTCCTGACGCGCTGTATCAATCATGCTCTGACGATATCCACGCTCCGCCTCACCTACGCCTGTCATAAAGGCTAAGTCTGCGGGACCAAGAGCGGAGTAAACACGACCAATATCTGCTGTCGTACCTGCTAAACTTCCGTAACCCGTCCCAAGATTGCCATACCCAGTTCCAAGCGCCCCTACACTCTGGCCTAAACCACCCATTAAACGTCCTGCTTCTAAGTCGCGAGTAGCTGCTTGTTGATATGCCTGAGATGATGCATCTAAGGCAGACTGATAACCCCTTGCCCTTAGATCGGTACTAGCTTTGGTTTTAGCGTCCTGAATTGCGCGTTCAACTTCAGCAGCTTGAATGCCTTGGCGGGAACCACCGAAGGCTCCACGGCCTACCGCTTCTGCGGACGCACGTTGACGGGCCGCAACGCCTTGGCGTTCAATGTCTTTTTCAGACTCCTCGATAACATCATCTATGTAAGGATTCATATACGAACTAACATACTGAGATGGGTCATACATGCCACGCCCACCAGACACATACTGTGCCGCAGGGCCAAAAAATGTCTTTGCTTCGCCTATTGTGCCAAGACCGCGACGAAGAGATTCAACGCCACCAGTCGTAGCAGCCCCTGCAGTTTCAAAATATGGCTGATATCGACCTAAAAAGTCTGGAATGCCATCATTATTAGAATCTTGAGAAAGTGCTTGAGAGCCAAACGTTTCTAATCCAAATCCTGTAATATCTCCGGGCTGTACGCCTTCTGCGTAAACAGGTTTTTGACCGACAATATTACCCGCTTCATCAAGAACATCTTCATAGCTGATTGGCTGCGCCCGACCCTGTTGACCAGCTAATCTGTATGGCGCGACACTAAACAAATCTGGACGTTGGAGAATACCGCCCTGCAAAACACCATCTACTTCATTTCCAAATATTCCGCTAAGTAGAGCTTTCTCAAGGCGCTCAATGTATTCGGGACGGCGTTGAATGGTTTCACTTGTGTATGTTTCGTCAGCCATAATTGTTCGCCTTATTTTCTAGTTGATTCATCATAGAGTAGGCTTTTTGAATACCGTTTCTAGAATCACCGTTACCAAGACCTTTTACTGCGTCTTTCGTTAATACAAATTCACCTGCCATTAACATAGCAGGAACATCATCTTTTTGACCAGAGCCTTCTGACGGCATGATTCCGCCATTGCGACGAGGGAAATACTGACCATCAATATATCCACCAGCCGCATATTTGTTTGGGATGTTGAGTTTAATACTTCCTTCACCACCAAATGGGCGGGAAGCTCTCCCGCTACCTAGCTCTTCATCTTGGTCAAACAGTTTAGACCCAAGACCTGATACAAGAGATGTAGCTAAAGCCTCACCAACGCGAGAGTTTAGAAGATTTGTCATTTTACTATCTGGCTGCAGTAGCCCTGAATCTACAAGAAATTTAGCGTATCCTAATGTATTTTCGCCTTGCTTGAATACTGGGGCGACCTTAGAAATAGATTGGGCTGCTTGCTGACTCATTGATTTTTTAGCTGCTGCTTCCGCAAGTCCACTGTCAACGCCTTTGTCCATAAGAGATTGCGCAGTACGAGCAATTTGATCTGGACCCATTCCAGATGCTGCTTGTCCAGTCCCACCACCAAACAAGTTACCTATATTCTCAGAACCAAGCCCTTGCTGAAGAGCAGTAAACATTAGTGCGTCTTTTGTGTCACCACCAAGTAGCTTTGATGTAATAGCATTTGCGGCAAGATTCGTAAGGAAGTTACCACCACCGCCCCCGCCACCAAAGATTCCTGAGATAAGTTTATCTAACATTGGACGCTCCAAGTATCATTTATACTTTTTTAACACACTATTCGCAGATTTCAAAGGGTACAGCATATCTTACGACAACCAACCATAAATATTTTTAGTCTTCTCAATACGATCATCTAAACCGTGATATCCACCATTCACACGCTTAGTAATGCTCTTAATAATGCTATTGTTAACACCCTTATCAGCAAGTCCGAACAAGCCATTCTTTTCAAAGAAGAATATTGCGCTGTCCATTGCAAGCTCAGTCGCAATCGGTGATGGGTCATTTACCAATCCATCACGCCCAATATGTTCGGCAAATTCACGAACGTTGTTTTTACCAGTTAATTGGATGAAACCTTTTCCTGCAAAAAGCCAACCATCACCGCTGCTTTCGGGTCCATTCCCCATACGGCTTGAGTAAACCTTGTTCGCTAATTTTTCAGGGTTCATCGCGTATGGCGCGGCGTCCACCTCTGTTGCAAAACGAGAAGGCCAAACTCGGCACATAGTAGATGCACGGTAGTTAAGGTTTTCTTCGCTAACCATAAAGTTTGCACTTTCGTGCGCTGCTTGACCTAATAAGTGTGCGCCACGCTTTGGTGACAACTTGTAACGATCTGCGATTGCACGGGCGGTATTGGGGCCGAACGCCCCATCTGCTGTTACGCCACACTTGGCCTGCAATATTTTGAGTGCTTCACCTTTTGCCATTATTTCTTACCCCCAAAAAACTTAGTTGCGGACCTTACGGCGAAGCTACTAGCGACGATTACACCCAAAGTATATTGATACCATTCTGGCATGGATTCCAATGCAGCGAATCCATTTGCGACAGCGTTTCTGCCAAACTCCCCACAAAATGAAAGCACTAAGGGGATTGAGGAAAAGCAAAACCAGATACTCGTCTTTCCATGAGCTTTGGGTTCCTTGAGCCATAATCCGCTCCCAGTCCGCAACGCTTGTCTTTTCGCTGAGAAGGATCTTGGATTTAGTTTCTGCCTCAGTGAGCTTTAACTTGGCTTCCGCTGCGGTTTTATCAGCTTTGCCCTGCAACCAGCTTCCAGCGAGGTTGGCGATTGGCCCTATAAATGCTTGTATCATTTCTCATGCCCCAGCCAAACGGCAAAAGCTCCGCTCATGGCTCCTGTGACAACTGAAATTAAACCCGCCTGTTGCGTTGATAAATCTGGCTGGCTTAACGCCCACTCAATACAGCGTATATACATAATCGTCATCACCAGCATCATCAGACGCGGCATGATTTTCCAAGCTAGTAATTTTTCCATGTCAAACCTCTATGTTTAACTTCGTTCCCTGCGGTCTATCCGCATTAGTCTTGCGCCCAAATCTATCATAACTTTCCTGTAAGTCCAATCTTTGCTTTACAAGCGCCTCTAAGTGGCTGTGATTAGCCCTGTGTTCTTTCTCTACCCCTCTGCTCCGATAGATGCGTTTCTATGCGCTCACGCGCTCTGGTTTGGGCGTGTATGTCGCTTCCCACATTAAACGGCGCATTACCTACTCCTGAAACACCATCAGACATCACAGTCTTCCTTGCTTCGCTAGAATAATAACCACCGTAATGCCAATCATAATAGAAACAATTATTGTAGAGCCGCCATAAATAATTACGCGCTCAACTATCTTTGCCTTACGCTTCCTCTCTGCTTCTGCCTTGGCCTTCCGATCTTTTCTTGCCTGAACCCTTATGGCTTGCAATTCACCCCAAGCGGAAAAACCTCTGGTCGCAATAACAATCTCGCGAAGTTCTTCCTCTGCGTCTTTTGCCCGTTGCAAATTAACAAAAGTCTCCATAGCGTTTTCATCTGACCCAGAAAAAAGACTGTTCTTCTTTTTTTCATGAGCGGCGCGTAGATCATCAACCCCATCGAAGAACTCTCCGATCTGCTTGGTGACGTTTACAATCTCCTTGCCTGCAGAAACAGCAGATTTAACGGCAGCAAACGCTGTAAAAGGGTCTATCATGTATTTCGCCCCACAATTACATAACTAGGGCACTGAGCCTCTGGAATTATCCTAATAACCTTTGGGTAATGATAATAAAAAGATGGCGGCGGACATCCATAACGACATGCCTTAAACATGACCCCAAAGGGATACATTCCAAAGGCAATAGATGTGAGAGCGCAAATCATGCCTTTATCGTAACACATTTTATTTGAAGGCTAACAAGTTCTACGCAGCTAACCAAGTTCATGGCTTACGCCTCGCCAGATATAGCCTCTGGCGCAGTTACGGAAATACGAACACCTTTTGCCTCAGAGCCTGTCCAGTTATTGCCACATTGTGGGCAATTACCATCAGGATAAGACGCAATCTCTTCGGGAGTATCGACCGCGTTATCGCAAGAAGCACAGTGGATTAAATCTTGGCTAGTAGACGGCTTCCACTTAGAACCGTTTGCCATTTTTAAAATAGTATCACTCATGTTGTTGTCACCGTTACTGAACCAACTGCACCTGTCCCGGAAGAGCCACGAGCATGTGGAACATTTGTTCGAGTTATTTTTACAAAACCATCTTGTTGGAATAGTGCCCCTACTTCTAAACCACTGTCGTCAGTTTGAAGGTTAGTCAAAGTTAGCTTTGTTGCACGTTCTTCGCCCGGATTTTGCTGTTGCTGCATATATGTAGCAAAACTCCGCGTTAAGTTAGCGAAATATTGCTGATCATATTCTTTTGGGGGAACCGCAAAATACGGAAGAATTAGGTCACGAGACACTATCGCCTCCCGTCTGTTCTTACGTCTAACCTTGGGGTTCCAAGCCTCCAACTTACACCGCTATCTTCAGATTCAATTCGGAACGCAAAGCTACGACCACGTAGCCTCAAATGTACCTGATTCGTAAACTGCTCAACAGGAACAGATGCCGTCTTAGTTACGGCTGATTCCGTTGATTGTAGATAATTGCCGCCGGGAAAGTTACGTGTTTTAATAGTAATATTTGCAGATGGGCTTCCCGCAGTTGAGCCTCGAAAAGTAAGATCCGGGATCATGCGTCGAATAAATGCAAACTGCTCTCCATCACCAATATCTACTTGGCTAGACTCAATGTACGCAGTGAATGCAGAACCATCATCATCAAAGCCAGTTTCTTGAGTATATAGATAATTATTCGGACCTGCAGCAATCGGGTTGTCAAAAATACCACGATCCATCCAGAAACTACGAGCTAATGTTCCGTAGTACCAAACTTGCTGTTGATAATTATAGACCACATAGCGATCATTGTTCGAACTGCCTGATGATGGATAAAACCACCAAATTTCAGAAAATGCAGTGTTTGTAGATGCAACAACTTTTTCACGCTGTAGCAAGTTAAAGTCATCAAAAACAAAGTCACGTACTGTGCAAGGTAGACGCTGAAGTGTACCACCGTAAACGTAAAACTCATTAAGTCCCATCCAAAACACGTTGTCTTCAATAGCTACCGCAGATAACGGACCCATAGTTGTAATATGCTCAGAAACTAAGTTAATACCAAAGGTAAATGGCGGTCCTAAATACTGCATCGCGTATAAGGACTCATCAGTAAACACTAGAACTTGTTGCCTTGTTTCAACGGCAGTTACAATTTCAGAACCAGAACCAAGACGAAGTTCGCCTGCAGTATTATCTGCTCTTGTTTCCCAGTCAGTCAAACTTTCTTGATCAGAAAAACGAATCGCCAGTGGGTCTTGAACGCCCGGATCAGACTCTGTGTCACATCCAAATGCAATAACATGACGGTCACGGTCAGATACTAGAACCTGCTTGGCAATTGTAGGTGCCTTGTTAGAACCTGCTAAAGAATCTAGATTTACAGCCCGTGTGGAAAAGCCGCCTGTTTTGTCCCAGTAATAAATACCACCATTGCGGACATTCATAAGAAGGTCTTCGCCAAAGTTGTCGTGTGACCATAAACGCAGTGTATTTGTCACAATAGGCGTAGTAGCCGCTGATCCCCACGCGCCACGGCTCCAAGTGCCAATACCCCAACCCGCGCCAGTTGCTGTAGTATCTAGACCGACACTAACTTGATATGCTCCTACACATGATGAACCACCGTTACCAGTGTCTGATGAACTAGCCAAAACAGGCGTTGGAGATAAAGCGCCATCAACGGTAATATCTTGAATTGTCGTGTTGGCTGTACGGGCAGTAATTGTATAGTTATTAGCATTAACGACTTCGGTAACGTAATACTCTTGATTAAGAACATCGGCTGTAATGTTGCCACCAAGACTTGCTGCGCTACTAAACGTAACGAAGTCATTGACTACTGTACCATGCGAGGCGTCTGTCACAGTAATTGTTGATGATCCATTTGTCGCAGAGAAAGTTACATCACCCGCCGCAGTTGTAGTCCTGATTGGTGTAATATCATTAAATAAACCGCCGTCTTGGTTGATGTAATATTTTAAAGCCGTTCCAATGCCTATAAGACGGCTATTGTCCAGTGCTACCCAAGGGTGCATAGCCCTTGCTGTACCTAAATACGATGCTGTGGTGAACTTTAACCACCCACCAATCTTCTCGGGCATACCAAAGCGAAACCGCACCTTATCCACATCAAACCAACCGCCCTCATTCGTGTAGGACGTTGTTTCTCTATTAACACCGGGCTTGAATTGGAGTTTGGTAAGCGGCATGTAACATATCCTATGCGTTTAAAGCGTCAAGATCATCCCAAACACGTTGAGCATGTGCAGCCGCGTCGAAAGCAACAGTTGCATCAGGATCATCTGGGTCTGGGTCAGTCCAGCTATTCGCTGATGCTTGCGCTGCCAGATACGTTTGCAAGTTTGCTTTAGATGTGACTTCCTCAATAGCGTCAGAAGTATCAGCGCCATCCGCTGAAATGCCAATCATAATCCAATCTTGCGGTGAAGCAGTGCCACTATCTGCAACCGCATACATGCCGCCCGTTGATTGCGGAACGCCAAACTTTAGCCAAGTGGAATGGTGCCATTCGCTTCAAGCCGATACTTTACAACTTTATGAGCCATCAGTTTTATCCTCTATCTGTGGGGTATTCGTTAAAGATGTTTCGTCGAGTATAGCAAACCCACGGCTCTCTGCAAAGGCGCTTGGACAATGCGCCCATTTATTAGCACAAGCCTCAAGCCACTGTACTGTGTGATGATGCTCTGGGGCTTTGCCTTGTTTAACTAATTCATTTTCCCAGTTAAGATAAGAGAATACTTCTGCTTGAGCTTGGGCTGCATTAATACCTAAGTCAAACAAATAGATCATGTTACCTTCATCAATCACACCTTGTCGTGGTCTTGCACTATTTAATGCCTGTTTCATACAAGTCATTATGTGATACTTAATTTCTTCTAGTTCATAGTCAGCTTCAGTAAGCTCATCCTTGCCGATCTTCTTCATCAGGTTGTCATACTGATTGGTAAAGAAGTTTAGCTTGCGAACAGCCGCCTCAACGTAGCCGCGTGAGCTTGCAGCGTTAGCCTCTTTCTCGTTAATCTTTATCTCAAGCATCTCGCGCTCAAGATCATCAGACTCATTCTCTAGCTTACGCTCTAGCTTCTTTAGCTTGACTTCTTCCTTCTTCATACGGAAGTAGCCTTCCTGCAAAGCAGACTTGGTTTTTCAATTTCAGCAAGCGTATGCTTTACAGAGCGAATAGGCGTGATTGCAGTAACGTCTAGCGTTACGCTCATCATCTGCGAGTGCGACTTGTAGAAGTTGCTGGAAGCCTGCGCGATTGCAGGTGCTTTTTCTGAAATGTTAGCCAGCATAGACTTATACTCAGGCTTCGCAGATGGAAGCTGAATGTTTAGGTCTACCGTGGCTAGTGCCGTTTCTTTTACTGTATCTTTAGGCATTATTCAGGCTTCTCTGGAAGCGTGTGAGTATGAGGCCAACCAGAGGCGCTTGGCAAGTTACGAAGTGCTTGACGGTATGTAGCCCACTCAGCCTTCTTTTCCGTGGTTAATGCAGTGTCGGATAGTTGTGTCCAATCACATTCAGCAAGAAGCGATGTTCTCGTAGACCTTGCGCTTGCGGCGGTGTCTGCATCGACACGAGCGCGATATGCTGTAGTTTGGGCATTAACAGTTTGCACATCACCATCATCGTCGGTGTATTCGGTAAACACAGGGCCAACAGAATTAACTGTGTACCAAACCCCATCATCTGCCTGCGTGACACCAGACTCATAAGAATATTCATATGGTGGGGTCGGGTTTGCGGGAGCGCCATTTAATACAGGATCGGCACCAAGCTGATCCAGACGTTCTTTGCTTATGCCCGCCGTAAGAACTGGACGGACCTTCTTGTTGCGAGTGCGAAAAGTCGTCTCAGTGACTACTTCGCCTGTTTCTCTTATGCGAATTTTTGCCATTGTAGGCTCCTTTATGCTATTGCGTAGAAGATGTAGTCACCCGCAGTGAAGCTACTGGTAATCGTGAAGCCTGACGATAGCGGGTCAATGTAATCCGTGCTTGTTACTTCTGCCGCTGTCGTGTTCAGCAGTAGGTATGGGTCATTGCCTGACACAATGCCACGCTCACTATCCCAAACATACCAATCGCCCGTTGAGTCAGTGCGCTTCAGAAGCACAAACCTAGCGCCTGAGCTAAAGCCACAGTCCACGTTTGTTGTTCCAGAATGCGTTACTGAACCCACCTTGGATATGCCAGCAAGGGTTGCGAATAAGTATACTACATAAGTGTCACCAGAGCCGTTGACGTTTATGTTAGGTGTTACTGTAAAAGTTGAAGCATCAGGAATAACTACTGAACTGGCTCCACCAGAAGAACCATTGCCGCTACCATAATAGTTAGCCAAAATCGATGTATCATAAGCTGCGGCATTAGCATTTAAAAGCAAAATCTTAGAATTTATAAAGTCAGGAACATACCAATCATTAGTAGCGTTTCTGCGCTTGTGGATCATAAGCTGCGGCGGCACACCTAGATTATGCGAAATGGCTCTAGCGGTTGTTCCGTCACCCGTGTATGCAACGACATCCATGTATTTAGGCGCACGTTTCCACATCCAAGCATATTGATTGGCGTTTGCCCCAGCAAAGTTAAAGAAACCGTCGTTATGCGCAAAGTTTGCCACTTGACTACTAGCGGTTTCAGCACCTGTGGTGTTGGTTCTTAAATAACCACCTGAGATTAACCTAGTTTTGACTTCATTATTATCTGTGCTGTTTATAGTTCGTGCGCCTATAAGAAAGTCCACAGCAAAGCCACTTGGAAAACTTGGTATCTCATTTTTTTCTATCTGAAACCGCAAACACATCAGTCGCACTCTCAGGCACAGCAGTACCACGGCGAATGGCTATGTAGATCATGTTTTGACTGGAACCGTTTACCCTTGAGTTGCTGCTTTTTACATCAAACCCCGTAGCAGTTAGGTCAACCCTAGATGCCTGTGAAAAAGTTGACCCTGACGCATATTCAGCGGCACTAGACTCTGGTCTTAGCACGGCAGGGCCATCACTAGATGACGGAATACCTCTCATAGAGTCTATAAGAACCCAATCATCTGATCTGTCTGTGTTACGAATTAAAAGCCACTGAGGTTCAAACCCAAGACTGACACTTGGCCCAGTAGCAGAACCATTACCAGTGTAACTCCCACATTTGATAATATCAGCATCACCATCAGGGCCGAACTCACCGTCACCATCGTTGTGTGCGAATAGGTAGGCAACGTAGGTTGCATTATTTGTGTTGCAACTATCTGAAACTGTGAAGTGTGTACTTGTCGGCGCTGTATTATCCCACAAACCAGTGTAAGTGCTTTTTGCATTAGTTGCGTTCAACATAATGTAACCGTTATCACCAAAGCCTCTATGCCAAGTGTGCCAGTTATCTACTGCGCTAGTTGACTTAACTATCATCATCCCCACGGAAGAACCTAAGTCATGGCTTATATTTTGCGTGTTTGAAGGGCCATTCCCCGTATAAGTCACCACATCAAAGAACTTAGGGGCTTTGCGAAATGTCCAATAAACGTATTCGTTACCAGAGGAATTGAATTGGTCATCTGCTCCTTGGAACGTAAAACCGTTACTGTTAAAACTGCTAAGGCTTCTATTTGCTATGTCTTGCTCTATTGCCGTTGAGCCAGAACGCAAATACTTAAAATTGTTGTTGCTTCCTTTACCTCTAGCACTATCAACAAGAAAAGAATGTTCAGCTAAATTTCTTGATTTCCCCCAAACCAAACCACCTTCGCCATCAAGATCAATACCATTGGTAATTACTTGGTTAGAAGATCCGTCACTATTTAAATAAGTGCTGAACACATCTTCTACGTTTAAGAATTTCCCCGGTACAGGCCACAAGCCAGCCTTCTGATAAGCAAGCTGTTCTTCTAAAGACCACACGCCCTTCGCGGCGCTATTTCCAAAATTACCAGCAGGCGCTGTCGGGTTCTGCGTGATGATGTTGCCAAGATAGCGTTTATCAGACATTACTGAAGTCCTCCGTGGGCGTTACCTGTACCGGCGCTATAGGTAACATTGCTTTCAGTCATATCGCCAAAGTCTGTAGCATTACCCGTTGAAGCTATTGTAACTTGCTCCATGCGATTAGTAAAATGTGTACCTCCTGCAAAAAAACAAGTATTAGATTGTTTGAAGCCGTCGCATAACCGCCAAATGAAGATAACATATCGCCAAAGTCTGTAGCGTTACCAGTTGATGCTATCGTAACATAATCAATAACATTGCTGTTGCCGCCACCCGACACGCACCTTGTAGAGCTTGCTCCGCTTGAAAGATTTTGACGCGCCACAGTAGCATCACCAAAGTCTGTGGCATTACCTGTGGAGGCAATGGTTATATAGTCGATAGTATTTACGGCTGAGTTTGAAATATTCCTGCCAGCGTAAAACAAACCGCGAGTCGGGCTTGATGCGCCCCCCAACTGATTTCTAGCTACCGTCAAATCACCAAAATCTGTAGCGTTTCCTGTGGATGCTATTGTAATATACTGCATATTATTATGAGCATCTGCGGATTGGTCATAACCCCCACCCCAAACGCCTCTAGTTGAATTAGATAAACCCGCAAGGTATCCAAGAGCTTTATTTAAGTCGCCAAAATCAACAGCGTTTGCTTGAGTTGCCCATGTGATATAATCAATAGTGTTTTGTGCAGTTGCGCCTACAAGACCACCGCCCCATGCAACTCTGGTAGCATTTCCTACAGCCCCCAAACCATAACGTCCAGAGGAAAGATTTCCCCAATCAGAAGCATTCCCCTGCTGTGTCCATACTGAAGAAATCAATAAGAGTACTGTTAGTTTGTGACCCACCTCCCAGAATACCTTGAGTCGGCACAAACGTAGGCCAGCCCGTTCTATTCTGAAACTGCGTTGAGAGCGACCATACACCTTGATAATTGGGCATTATTGAAGTCCTCCATGATTTGCAGAGCCACAATTTGACTGCCCTCTGACAGCCGATATATCTCCAAAATCTGTTGTATTTCCTGTAGTATCTGTTGTTACGTACTCTATGTTATTTATGAAGTATGGGTCTGCGGCTATCCTACCACCAAAAAACACTGATCTAGTTGTAGCTCCTGCCCCTGCTAATTGCCTCCTACTTACCGCTAGATCACCAAAATCAGAAGCATTTCCTGTAGTTGCTGTGGTAACATAGTCTATAATATTGTAATATGTACTACTTCCGTTATAACCACCTGCAATAATACCTCTAGTTCCACTACCCCCTGTAGTTGGATCGTTCCTTGACTGTGTTAAATTACCAAAATCTGTGGTATTCCCAGTAGAAGCTATTGTAACATATTCTAATATATCTGATGGATTTGTACTACTACCCTTTCCTATAACAAAGACACCTCTTGTAGAGGACGCAAAAGCAGAACTTCCTTCCATTGCTTCTGAAGAAGAGCCAAATGTTGTAGCATTACCTGTAGATGCAATAGTAACGTAGCTTATATTCGTGTTAGCTCCTTCACCAAAGACACCTCTTGTATCATTAGACGTAGAGGCAGGTATAAAATTAGTTGATGATTGTGTATCGCCAAAATCTGTGGCGTTGCCAGTAGAAGCAGGGTTTACATATTGAATAGTGTTTGAATTAGCACCACCAATATTTAATGTTCTTGTTTTTGAGCCTACGGCTCCATTGTGTGCATCGTATACAGTGCTTAATAGATCACCAAAATCTGTTGGGTTACCAGTTGTAGAAGGAATTATATATTCAATAATATTTACTTGAGTAAAACTACTTGTTTGTCTACCACCCATAAGTAATATTATATCTAATGCAGGCGTAACGCCTCCACTCGCATCACTAGGCGCAGAATAACCAAACGCATTTATAGCCCATACGTTGAACGTGTAGCTTGTGCCGTTGGTTAGGCCAGTGACTGTAATTGGAGAGGATGAACCTGATGCTCCAATACCGTCGTTAGATTGCGCCCTATACCCAGTAATAGCCGACCCACCAACATCGCTTGGCGCTGTAAAGCTAACCGTTGCCTGTGCATTGCCGCCAGAAGCACTGACCCCTGTCGCTGGATCAGGTGCATTAAGTCCGTCTTGGCCTATAAAGCCGCCTTTACCATTAGACATCAGAGGCTCCTATTAGCTAATTTCCTCGTAGCTAACGATCACTTCAAGATCATTCGCAGTGCCAGCCGTTGCCGTGATTGAAGTGTTTTCTTCAAGATAGATTGCAGTGCTTTTATCTAACACAACTAACGACGCATCAGCAGGAACAGATATAGTTGCAGCAAGCGAATAAGCCGTGCCGCCGCCAGAGGCCGCGCTATGCACATCAACTGTAACATCGGCAGCGTTTGTGCCATCGACGTTTGCAACTTGAATCATATTAATCTTGAAAACCTTGTTGCTTGATGCGGCGTTGCTAACCAGCGTAGTAGCAGAGGTTGAGGAAAGCGCAACGGTAGCAGATTTGCCTGTAATCGTTGCGACATTTACAATATTCGGTGCAGCCATTTGTTTTCTCCTTTAGCCAAACACGATTGCCATAGCTATGGCTTTACCAGTTGATATACCAGCACTACCAAAACTAATAGTGCCGCTTCCGTTAGTAACTAATGCCTGACCGCTTGTGCCATCCGATGTCGGCAGAGTAAGCGCCGTTACAAATGCCTGCAAGTTAGCGTCATAGGCTAATACGTTAGACCCAATCGCCACGCCTAAGTTTGTGCGAGATGTACCCGCGTTTGAAACATCATTCAAATTATTCGCAGCAAGCAATCCCCCGGTAACAGGAACTGAAGCAAATGTAGCTGTAAGGTCTACAACCGCTGCGCCAGAGCCTGCGCCATCAGCATATATGATTGCGGACTTGCCATTTGATATGCTTACATTAGCACCAGAACCTTGAGAGAATGTGGCTGTCTGACCTGAGTTATTTTTAACAAAGTACAAACGCTTTACGTCATTCGGGCTTACCGTGACCGTATTGGTTCCAGAAGGCGACCCACCCAAAACAAGGACATGATACTGACCATCTGAAGCCGACCCGTCGCTTGTCGTAAGAGTGTGCGTTGTTCCCGAAAGGGTAACATCTCCGACACCTACCGCCAAACGGTCAATGATATCGAAGTTCGTGTTGGTAGATGTACCCCATGTGCCGGATTCATCCCCCGTGGCGATCTTTTTTATCCCGCCGTTTGTTGTATAGGTAGCCATATATCCTTACCTTTACGCTGCTATTTCAGTCCAATTTGTACTCGGTGTTGGCTCCTCTTCAGCCCATGTTTCTCCACCAGAGGGAGACACAGGCGTCCAAGACGTACCCGGATTTGGAACAATGTTATCATAAACTAGCACAGAACCAACTGTTGCGCTAGAAGAAAGCCCTGTAACGCTTACAATGGCATCAGCTTCAACCGTACTTTGTCCAACTTGCCCTGAAGCAATCATTCCAATACTATTAACTGGAACCCGTTGAAAAGTACGAAGATCAACGTCACCAACAGAAGCTGTCGCGGCTAATCCTGTTATGCTTAGAGTCGAGTCGCCAATAATAGATGGTTCAGTCACGCCGCCTGTAGCAGCGATTCCTGTCACATTTACATCTACACCCGTGCCTTCGATGATCGTGACACTGCCAACATTCCCCGAAGCCTCAAGACCTGTCGCTGGGGCGTAAGCGTTAATAACAACAGTAACTCCGTTAAGCGCTGTTGTTCCAAGCAATGACGCCGTAAGTGTGACCGTAACCCCGGCTCCTTCCACAACAGTGACAGAACCAACCGCCATTGTTGCCTCAAGACCTGTTGTTGGAATGTTTTGCTCCGTCCGAAGAGTTACATCCCCAACTGTGCCTGTGCCTTCAACACCAACAGCCTCAACACTATTGTTGCCCTTCGCAATAACAGAACCCACAGCACTTGTTGCGGTCAGACCCGTGACAGAAACTATCGCTCCTGCCGCAACAGTGACAGAACCTACTTGTCCTGTAGAAACAGGTAAAGCGGGACTTTCGCCCCATGAACCGCTGCTCCAAGGGTCAAAACCCCAACCTGTAATCGGAACAACGACAGCCGCCATAACTATTACGCGATACGGATAATTGCGTTAGATGCGTCAGCCGTTGGGAATACGATCTGGAAGTCACCCGCTGTAGAGGACTTGTCAGAACCAAAGTCTAGTACAACTACTGTATCAGTTGTTCCAGAACCCGCACCTGTTGTAGTGTTGTAGATCAACGCCCCACGCGCAGTGATTGTCGCTGACGTAAACGTTAAGTCCGCAAAGTCTGTCAACGCTGTTGTGCCAGAAGTTGTTGGAGTTACGTTCGTCAACGCACCGCCACCCGCCGCATACGAACCAGAGTTACCCACTTCGTTTGAGCTTGTGTATGCTGTAGTGGCAGCATTGAAAGAGGCACTGTTTGTATACAAAGCTAGTTTAAAAGTGTCGCCACTTGAGTTTGTAAAATTGTGACTTCCTGTAAGCAACTCCTGCTTAAAAGAAGTACACATAAAGTTTCCAGAAAAGGCCATGTTAAAGTCTCCTTATAAGTTCAGCCAGTTGAGGATGACCCGCATCCTTAATCGCGTTATACACGGTTGTGCGGTCACTACGAATAGCCTGTCTCATATAGTATTCGACGAGCTTTTCAACATGCTTTGAGAAAGCACGAGCTTGATCCCGTATGCCCGGATGGGCACTGTCGGAAACCGAAATCACCTTCTGAACACACTGTTCTGCAAGCTCTTCAGGTGAAAATCCACGATTCTCTGTAGTGCGAACGCCTACGACAGATTCGTTTTGTGGAACACTTACGTCTATCTTAAACATTATTGCTTCGCCCTTATTACCTTACCAGTACGGTATTCGTCAGTTGTTTCCTTCGCTTCACCTAGCATCTTGAGGCCAGAAATAGATTCAGTAAACCTTTTATCGTAATAAGCCATCATATCTTGATCACCCTTCATAAATAGATATGCCTCAACAAGAGAACCATAAAGAAGAGTCAACTCGGCATTTATACTAAGCCACGTTGTGCCGCCGTCTGCTCCAGCCGTTAGGCTATTTGGTCTATAAAAGTAATGTAATTCAGCCGTATATGTTGTGTTTGGAGTAGGAGCTAACAAAAAGTTGTCGATATCAAACACTGAGTAGTAACGTGGTGCGCCTGTTGTGGTAGCATCAGGCGTGTAGCTTTGCAAAAAGCTAGGGTCTTTAAAATCAATAAAGAACTTATCTCCATCAGTACCTGCAAGGCTTAGAGAGAACGGAGCTAAGAAATCATTTGGACACGCTAAGTATTTACCGCTTGCTGTTGTGCTTGCTGTGGCGTTTTTTCTAAACAGACTAAGCTGAACGCTTTTTAAAATGCGCTCTTCTGCTTGCCGAATAAATAAAGGCAAGTTTGTGACGAATGTAGTTTCATCATTTTCAGTATAATCCTGAATCGCCTGTTTAAGCTGTGCGTATGTAAAACTCATGTTGTCACCACCGTAACTGCTCCCACAGAGCCTGTCATTTTTAATCTATTGGGAGTCAAACCATCATCAGAAGGTCCACCAACAGGGTTAAACCCCCATTGTATGTTTCTCTCTTGATCAAGATTTGGCTCTGGTCTTGCGCCTTTAATCGCCTGTGGGTCTGGGGGAACTCGTAAAGGCTCTAACTGCGGATGCTTCTCTTCCCACTCATCTTTACCAACAAGAAGACCATTCCACTCTTTGCGCATGTCTTTCAACCGATATCTGAAACCAGATCGGTCTGAAATGCCGTAGGCCCATTTACCTGTTGCAAATTTAGACAATGCGATAATTCCTTAAACTTGGTGTTATTTGGAAAGATGCACGATCCCTGTCTTCATCAATCGCACGGCGCATTTCTTCTTCATACACTGCTTTTAACATCTGAACACGTTCAGGCGCACGTTTTAGCGCAATGTAATACGCCAATCCTGCTGAAAGGCATGGATAAAAGCGGAACGGAACATCTGCAGTATTTGTTTGTGTATCTGCGTCATCAATACGAGTCAGGCAATCATATACAATGACATCTGTACTATTATCTGGCACAGGCCAAACCTTCAAAACAGGCGTTATTTGGCGATCAACGAAGAATTGAGTGACACGGCCTTCAGTTGTTTTTGTTGGAATTGCTATATATTCGTCACGACTAATACGATCTATGGTGTAATCTGTGCCGCTACGACGAACAACTGCGGACAAAATGTCTATAACATCGCCATCTAGCGTGTAGTCGCCATCAGATTCTACCGCTGTGATAGTTCTTTGCTTAATTGTCCACTGGTTTAAGCCTCGATTAGCCCAATCTGCAAACATAAGATTTAAAGAACGCTTTGCAGTCTTCAGGTCATACCCTGTACGGGCTTCCAAGCCACAACGCTCAAAAGCCTCTTCGATGTACTCTGCAACATCTAATTCAAAGTCTGTTGAGCCTGATACGGTCATTTCTTCTTCCTTTTAAGCGACTTAACGCGCTTCGGTTTTCCTGCAGGTTGTCCAAGACGCTTCTTTTGGGCTATTCTACTACTCTTTTCAGTCGATGTCATCTCTGACGCGGTTTTTGGCGTTTTAGAACTTACACGCTTTGTTGGTCTGCAATATGGTGTGCCTCGTTTTTCTCCCTTTTTACGACCACAAGCCTTGCCAGTACGGACATCCTTCCAGTCCTCTTTAAACCAACGCTTGAGTGCAGCACCTTTTTTTGTCTTACGAACAGCCATTAGCTCAACTTTGTCACTTTACGACGATCTGTCATTACTTTTCCGCATCCATTTGCAATCGCCTCTCCGCCACCTAACATACGGCGCACTGGACGCTTGCGAAACTCATTTGACGGCATAATTGCACCACCCATAGCCTTCTTAACAGGCTTTTTCTTGCTTTTGTTTCCCCAATTCTTTGCGCCTACTTTTCGGCATTTAGCGATTGCGCCGCTTGCGTATGCGCTTGGAAAAACTTTGTACCTTGCTTTTACCTTTCGGTAGCATGCGTCTTTTGGCATTTTTCTTCACCTTTCTCTTCATAGGTGGATTTGTCACCTGTTGAGACATTTGAGAGCGACCAATCGCCATTATTTAGAAAATCCTATTATAGCTTCCATAAGCATATCACTATTCATCAGTCCCGCTACAAGCAAAGCACCAACAATCATCCACTTTGCTTGAAACAGAGTGACTTTGACCTCTTTCATGTCGTCTTTCAGCTTATCTACGCTGTCTACTAAATGATCTTGCTGCGTTTGAAACTTCACTAGCTCCAACTCCAAATCGTGCACACTCTTATCCGCCATTAGCATTTCCACCGCTTTCTCGCTTGTCTTAGGCGTGAGTTAGGGTCTTTCGCCGCTTTTGGAAACTTTTTCATTTGACCCGCAGAACGTGCGCAGTAAGATTTACGCCGCTTTGCATCTTTACTACCCTTTTTGACCTTTCCAGTCACAGCAGTTTTCAGCTTAGAGCCGGGATTTGCTTTTTTATACGCGGCAACACCCTTTTTGGTCATGCCAGCCCCTGATTTGGTCTTACGATAATTACCGCCCTTACCAGTGGTTTTGCGTATTGGATTTTCTTTTTTACGAGGCATTTTTATCTCTGCACAAACAAAGTTAGCGTTACATTGGCTGGTATTACACCCCAAAGGCCGTTCTCAAAAATTATCCCATCACCCGGAATTTCCATTCCAAAAACACCTTTGCCAGATTCATCTAGTTCCAAAGCAATATTTCCAGACGCGGCAGAAGCATTGTCATATACAATAGCCTGATCTGTCGCGCCTGTGTCGTGATTTATAATAAAGCCCATTAAACGACCACGGCCTGAAGCGAACGATCCAGTATCGTGTCTGTGAACCGCTTTAACTTCATTTCCAGCCATTTTGACTCCTTATGACAAAAATATTGTCAATTCGTTGCTGGACCCTGTGAAAGCACTAATATACGCACCGCTTGTCGCGAGAATACCATCATCAGGGATGTTTAAGTGATGCATCCCTGTTGGAAAAGTTTGCGTAATCAATGTATCGCCCGAACCGCTACCATCTTTAATCGTAAAAGCACCCGCTGCGTCTGCATAAATTACAATTTGACGGATACGTGAACGTGCGGGGCCAACAACAGCCGCAGCACTTCCTTGTGCATGATTAAATGCCTTTACTGGACCTGCCATCCTAGCCTCCTATTACGCTAAGTTATTGTTTTGAGCGTATAAGATAGTAAAACGAACCAAACCCGCATTTGTTGCAGCCGAAGCAGTAACAGTCAAACGAATATCCGCTGTTCCTGTGTCTTGCCATGCCAACGCAGCACCCGCTTGCGTGGTTGGATATTTACGACCTGCATCTGTTCCACTTGCAAACGTGTTCAAAATAGTTGCCGCGCCACCTACGGTATCACCAACACTCAAGTTTGTGGAGGCATTAGCCGCTGTGATAATATCAATAACACAGTCAATAATCTGAGAATTTGCAGGAATAACAACGTTAGTAACAGACGCGGCTAAAGCTCCACCAGACAAGTCTGCTGAAAAAAGTTTGCGTCATAACTACTTGACCAACGTTAGCAACGTCAGAACCAAGTGTAGTACCTGTTGTATTTTTGATTGTTCCAGCCTTTATCGGGCCTGAAAAAGTTGAAGTAGCCATTTTATTCTCCTGTCTGGCTAATGTCAGTCACACCATGTGACTGTCAGGGACGCACTCAGAATAACACAAATGACTTAAAAAGAAAGAGGCGACTGAAAGCCGCCTCTAAGTAAGGAGCAAAACATGAACAATGTCGTGCCTTACTTTAACACACATTACGCTCCGGGGTGAACCGAATACTGCACGAGGATCGCTAAAGCCGAAGCTATAACGCTCACGAGCTTTAAAGCGCATGTTGCCTGTGTCGAAATCCGCTTCCATGTTTGTGCGCATTGGTGAACGCTCAAAATGCTTGAAGCCGTTAGGTGCGTCAGTCTTAATGAAGAACGCATCTGGGTCGGTCAAGAAGTGGTTAACAGTGTAACCCTCTGGAAGCATACCCATGTTACGGATCGCGTTAACATCATTGTCTGCTGTGCCAACACGTAGAGTTGATTCCAACAAACGATCTGCAACGAATTGCAGTTGTGGTGGAATGATCAACTTAGTGCCGCGCAGAGCAATGATCATGTTGCGTTCGTCAACGAATGTTGAGATGTCGATAAGAGCATTCTCAAGTGATGTTTCGTTGAGGTCAGCAGCAGTTGAAGGTTCGTTGCGGAACGTACCACCACCAGCTAGTGGGTGGTCAGTTGCACAAAGTTCTTTGCCGTCACCGCCAGTAAAGTTTGCATCAAACGCATTATTGAGCGTAGCAGCAGCTTTAACTTGCTTTGTGTGAGCCATAGAACGAGCCAAAGCTTTCGTATAACGCGCACCAAGGCGGTCATACAGGTTATCTTCAACAGCTTCTTCGGTTAGTGCGAATGCAAGCGCAACTGTCTCGTGTGAATAACGAGCAGTGTATGCTTCATTTGCGTTATCAAACTGGACACCAGAACCTTCGTTCTTCGTCGGAGCATTTCCGAATCCGACCAGCATAACCTCTTCCTCAAAAGCACGATCTGATGCTTCTGTGTCGTAGATTTCCGCATGCTGATTTTCATAGCGGTCATACTCCATTCCGAACAAAGCATTAAGGCCCGGCTCTAGTTCTTTAACGAGTTGTGAACGTGAAATAGCCATGAATCACTCCTCTCCTTATGCCAGACCTGCAGTGCCAGCACTGAACAGGTGGTTATTGATTTTGACAATTACGTTTGTATTTGCCGATGAAACATCGCTATTCTCAGGGTCTTGAGAAATGTCGATTGCTTTTAACGGTAGAGTTGCCACCGTACTATCCGAAGTTCCTACTTCTAGCTCGATACGAGAGGTACCAGATACAGTATCTCCTGCTGTTGCTAAAATGTCGTAGTTACCTGCCAAGTCTGCTACTGGGAAGGCAGCATCAGCTTGGATTTCAAACACTGCATTCGGATCATCAACCACGTTAGCCATGATATCAGCCGCATTTGTGCTTGCCGGATAATAGTTTGAAAATGTTGGCTTTCCTGTAGTTGGATCAGTATATTCACAGCCGTTAAAAACGCCTAGAATAAGTCCTGAACCGCCTGCCGCAACTCTCTCAATACCGCCACCAGTTACCATTGCAACTAGATCACCTTGAAAAATCGAGGTGTTGTAGTTTGCAGCAATTCGATAACGGTTTTGCTGTTGAGAGCTTATACTTGTACGAGCAGGACGAAGGCCAAAAGGTGCGTCGTAGTTAGACATCCTTATTCTCCATCAGATTTGATTCGTGAGCCGAAACTCACAGAGGATTTACGCTGCGGTGCTAATTTAGGCATCGCGGGGTTATTTTCGCGCATCCAATCGCGATCAACAGCTTCCATTTGGTTATGTGTAACGCCTTGGTAGTGATGATTACGTTGATCTGCCAACTCGACGGGGATTCGAGCAAGAACTAAACCGCCGACACCAATAGTGCCTGCGTTGCGCCCCTCGTCTACAACTGGACCTGAGTATTCTGGATATTCCTCGGCACGAACGAGGTCGTATCCTTCTTGCCGCCGCTTGTGGACGTTGGTTTTGTCGTCAAACTCCATCACGGATTCACGAATCCAACGATGTTTATACCCCAAAGGGGGTTCTGGGGCTTCTAAAGCAGAGCCGGGCCTCCAAACTTTGCGCTCTTGGCGCTCCCGCGTTTGTGTGTCGCGTGAGGTACGATCTGCCATATCAGTCTCTCCGATTTTCAAGTTTAGCTACTTGAGCAGCATATTTATCCAAGGGTACTCCTAATCTTTCAGCCAAGCGTACTTGACCGGGATTAAGCTCCACTTGCTTTTTCCGTCCGCTTTTTAAGGAACGATTACCGCTCCCAGCAGGTGTGACAGACTGGACGTTCTTCTTATCACCCTGAAACTTTTGAGGCATTTCTCGACGCATACGCTTGTCGATTTCTGCATAATACTCATCTGAAGTCGGATCATATCCTTCTTCAGCAACAAGTGCTTCGTGAATTGCACGAGCCGCACCTGTCATAACTTTATCTTGACCAAACCACTTATTCTTACCAATCCATGACTCTAGTTTCGGGTCACGCTGTTGTTGGCGTGGCTGTGGTTGCTGCTGCTGTGGAACTTGCTGTTGTTGAGCAGCTTGAACCTGTGATCGACCTTTCTGAACACGAAGACGTTCTTTTTCTATAGCAATTTGAGAAATAGCTTGCTGTGCATCTGCTACTTTATCATAGTCTCCAGCCTCATATGCTTCTGTCAAAGCACGTTTTGCTTGAGTCTCTTGAGAAGAGATACGACCCTCATACTCAGACATATATCCAGTGTTTACCGTGGATAGACGCTTTTTGTATTCTTCGTTTTGAGCTTGGACTTGCTGAATATACTGAACTGCGGCAGAAGCCTCTTCTTCAGCCTGACGGCGAGCGGCAGTTAGCTTACGAATACGCTTTTGAACATTCTCGCTATACTGGTCAAGTTCATCATCATCCTGAACATTTGTTCGGGTTTTTTCATCATCGGAAGCCGTTTCAATAACCTCATCAGAGTCGTCATCTAACTCTACAGATGTTGTTTCTTCAAATTCTTGTTCTTGAGCTTCAGCCTGCATGAAACCTGTCTCCTTTGTTTGCACTATACATATGAAATGTCTTTCGGGTCAAGGATTGTGGCTATAATATTGTCGTCATTTATAATACGAACCTCAAGTCCTTCCACTTTAAACCTATTTCCAGCATATCTTCCTATAAGAACCCAATCTTTTTCAGAACACCAGCGTCCTGTTGGGAATTTCTGGGAGTCTTGGTATGCGTCTGGACCTAGTTTAACAACATAAGCAGCAACCGTTGCAAACGCTTCACGGTCACGAATTTGATCTGGAACATACAATCCGCCCTTAGTTTTCTCACTTGGATAATAAGGAATGATAAGCATGCGATACCCAGTAGGTTGCGGTAATCGCTCTAATGCTGATGAATCCATTTCTGATGGATCATTTTCATTCTTACTTTCAGACTTATCTTTACCAAAAGCTGTTTTTACAGGCTTTGGAAGGTCTTCCATACCTGCAGGTTTGTTTACTTTTCTTGCCACATGTTCGGGCACATACAGTTTTTTTAGTCATCCGCGTACTCAATCGCCTTCATTGCTGATCTGATTTCATCTTCCATGAACGTCAAGCCTTTGATCTGCCCAACGGCATATTTGTACTCATCAAAAGAACCAATGTTACCAGTCCCTAAAGACACCTGTATGTCTTCACGGCGTTGGCGTAACTTTTTATAGAGGTGATCGGCTAGATGTAGTGCGTCCATGTGTGTCTCCCACTAGAACTTTATACGATCTATCGGGAAACACAAGTATTTATCCCACAGGTTTAGAAAACACCCTGAAATCTTTGGGGTCTTGCTATTGAGCTAAACCTGCTAACCGTACCGCCATTAGCTTTTTTTAGCGGCTTTCTTTTTGGCTGGGGCTTTTTTCTTTGCAGAGGCTTTTTGGGGTTTTTCGACCCACGCTTCGTTCTCTGGGGTGCTGGGGTCGTCTTTGACGAAGTGGCCTTTTTCCGTCCGCGCCCTGACTTTTTCGACTCCGCCAATGCTATCGCCACTGCTTGCTTTCGCGGATACCCCTCCGACACTAGCTTTTTTGATGTTGGAGCTTATTGTCGCTTGACTCTTCCCTTTGTCGAGTGGCAATTTTCTTCTCCTTCTCAACTTCCATCATTTTTGCGCGTACACTACTGGTCATTACTGAACCCCCTTCATTTGTGCATTGAGAGTCGCAATGTCGCGTTGAGTTTGAATTCTATCCTCTGCGACTCGTGTTTTGTCCTCTAAAGCATCTTGCTGTAGATTCAGACGTTCTTCAGCTAATCGCGCGTCCATCATTTCGCGCTCACGCTCAAGCTCTTGCTTCGCATCAAATTCTGAAGACTTACGCTGCATATCTGCCGCTTTTAACTGCAATTCCTGTTGCCTGATCGCAACAAGCGGGTCTTCGCCTTGAGGCATTGGCTCAACAGACTGCGTAAACTCTTCTGTAAGGTCCGCAATCAGTATAGCCGCTTGACGCTCTATCGCAGGCTGTAGCATCTGCATAGCTTCTGGATTCTGCTGAACCTCTGGTCCTGCTTGCTCCATAACTATTTGTTGTGCCTGTGCTTCAGCAAGCATACCAATGTGTTCTTGAATATGCCCCTGAAGCGTTGCCATAGCCTGCGGGTTCATTTGAACAACAGGCGTAGACATAATTGCCAAGTGAGTTTCGATGTGCGCCTTGTGGTCTTGCGGCGGGAATGCCTGCGGCATGCCGCCAGTCAACGCAATCTTATTCTCCATCGCAGCGTTCATAGGCATAGGCTGTGGTGGGGGTGGTAAGATCGCGTCGATGTTATTAACACCCAAGGCTTCGTACATCTTACGGTACGCTTGGTACAATCCTTGAGGCCCACCGTGAATCTGTGGGTTAGATTGAACAAGCTGCAATTGGGTTTGCGCAAGAGCAATGCGCTGGGCCATAGAGAAGATGTTAGGGTCACTTACGGGGAGTACATCGACTCTTGCATCAAAGTCCTGCGCAAAGACTTCGGGTCCAAACTCTGTAGATGGCATGTAAGGGTACATCTGAATTGTTTCAGAAAACACTTTTGATAGAAGTTTGAACTCGATTTTTTGCGAATAATGCATGCGCTTGTGAATTGCAGACATCACCTTCGTGCCGCGCTCCATAATCGCCATTGTGGTGCCTACAGGCGTGTCTCCACCCATTTCACCAATCTTCATATCAGCCATAGCCGCAAAGCGGCGTCCTGCGTCCACGAGAGTGCCTAGAAGGTTATAAAGGGTACCAGAAGGCTCCTTGAAGGGAAGGGGCATCAAGGAGCTTCTGATATCCGTTCCTGCAACATCAATGTCGCGGAACTCACCCGGTTGTATTGCGCTGTCCTCGTCGCGAATACGCGCTCCACGAGCCTTGAAACCCGCAGGCAAGTTAGAGAGTGTACCCGCATCAATAAGTTGGCGCAGTATAGAGGTGGACGCTTGTGCCAACCCGCCAATCATGTGAGTCAAACCAAGGCCATAAAAACCAAGACCCGGCAAAAACTTGTAGTGAACGAAATACTGCTTCCGCTTCATCATGGGATCAGACTCAGAATAGTTGCGACGAATCGCAAGAATCTGACCTGTGTTCTCAATAACCGTTACAATATAAGGAAGTTTCAAACCACTTGGTGATCCTTCCTGATCCATGTCCTCAAAACCGGGCAAATCCAAGTCTGTATGAATTTCATATAGCGTTAGCTCTACTGAAGCATTGCTTGGATGTACGCCTTGAATTTCATTGATAGTCTCTTGGACTTCGCTCATGTTTTCGCCAGCTTCACCATTCATTGGCAAGTCAACATCGAGATAGAAGCCTGCAAGCTGCAACTTGCGAACCTCATTTGAATCCATCTTAATTACGTGCGTAATACGTGGGCTTGTCGCCAAGTCAACTGCACCATAAGGCACAACTAAATCTTCAGCATGAACAAACTGGCTAACCGCGCGACCTTTTAGCGGGTCAAAGTAAACTTTCTTAAACGTGGAACCAATGACTGGAAGATAGAATAACATCTGATCCATTTCAGGATCATACTCTTCCATCTCGTAGGTAATCATATAGTTCATGTAGTCTTTGACGCGCTCTGCCTGCTTTGTAAGCATTTCGTTCTGCGCACCAACAACTTGTGTTCTAATTGGGCCACTCGCAGGCAACATCTCACGATACGCTTGCGCTTGAAACTGCGTTACACTCTCAGCAAGCAACGGGTGAATAACGCCAGATGAACCTTCAAATGGCTCAACACGCTCTTCATACTTCATGCCAAGAAACTCTAAGCCTTGCTTGTAGGTGTCTTCCCAGTCTTGGCGAGATGAAAAGTCATCATCAATATTACCAGTCAAAGTAGATGAAATCTGACCAAGATCAGAGTCATCCATAAATTCTGCTAGGTTTGAGTCAAACGCAATCGCCTGAGTTTCTTCCATCTCAGTGTATTCACCAACAATGGCAGACCCATCATCAAACTCATAAATGCCGGGAGATTGACCAAGCTGCTCTATTAAAATGTCCTCACCCTGAATTGGCATCTGACCGTTCATCATTCCGCCCGGACCTGCATCTCGTTCAATAGCCATATTACTTCCTTTTTAGGTGTTGGAGCGAAGGTCGCTCAACCATTACGGAGCAGTTGCGCAAAAGGAGCGTCTGCACCAATGGGCTGGGAGGTGTCCCATCGGATATCCCTCGCCCCAACTTCATTAAAAAATATCCTTCGATCCGCCCTCTAAAGGCTCCATCTCATCAATATCATCGTAATCTGTCATAGGACCGCCTGCCTCATACGCATTGCATGTATTCTCGGCGGAGCAAACAAAGTCAAGTTTTGTGCAATATCCCACACCAGATGAATCACCCATGCCCTGCTCAATGCAGTCTATCATTTCGCTACGGATGTTGTAGTATTCACAAATTCCACACTTCTCTGGTTTCTTTTCCCAGTTTTTTGGAGATGGGCCATATGAAAACTCATCCATAGCATATTGTTTATGATCCTCATTTGTTTCCTGATCGTGAGTCACAAGAGGGCAAGCAAAATCGTCTTCGTAATCGTCATCAACAACTTGGTTAATGCCAGAAGACAACTCTTCCATATCAATTTTGATGACGATATTTGCCATTATTTACATCCTGTAAATTTAGTACCTGATACAGCGGCACCACCACCACGAGACATTCCGCGAACACGAGCTTCACCACCATACTTCATACCAAGCACCTTCTTAGCTGCTCTGCCTGCCGTCGCGGCTGAACCACCTAATACCCCATACTTTGCAGAGTCTTTAACGAACTCTGCTAACGCTCCTGTAGATTTAGATGGGCGAACTGTAGCTTTTGAAGGAGACTTTTTCTTTGGGTTCTTACTAGAATCAATGGCAGCATTTATCTCCGCCATTGTCATACCAGCTAAAAGCTCTTCTGTTTTAATATCACCCTTGCGGCGTCCATCCATAGCATTGGGACGTTTAGGTGGACGTTTTGACCCCGGTTGAACCGCGCCACCTTCCATGTATTTCATAGCCGCTTTAGAGTCCATCTTTTGTTGAACCGCTTCAGGTAACTTTGAAAAACCTTTATATTTTTTAGGAGTATTTGGCATTATCTCTGCCCCTTATATGTACCGCCGCGCCCATTCATGACACAGCCCATCTTTGGCTTCTTCTTATTGCCTCTTACAGCGCCACCAGATTCATACTTCATGACCTTGCCGCCGTCCATCATGCCCAGCTTCTTGCGCAAACGAGCTAGGTCGGCATCAGACATCTGACCCATCTCACCAGCCTCTAAAGCCTGCAACATGCCAGCACGATCCATGCGCTTTTGACGCATACGATCAGCGTTTGACATTGGACGCGCTTTCGGACGCTTCGATGTCATCGGTGCGGAACTGCCCATAGCTTCCATGATCGCTCTCATGATTGCTTGTTTTTGATCAGCCATAAAAGCCTCCTATGTTTTCCCTTTAAATTTCGGCCCACGGCCCTTCATAACTGCACCACCTAATTTCATAGCGCGAACAGCACCGCCCTTTGCTTTATTTGTTATGCGAACAGCCTTAGAAATTTGATCTGTCGTTACGTCTGATAGTTTCTGCCCTACTTCTTGAGGGGTTGCCCCTTCAGCGTACATTTTTTCTCTTATCTTTTTTTCCATCAACTTTCGAAGATCAGTCGATTCACGGTTCTTTATAGAATCACGGAACTCCTTAGCATAACTATCAGACATGTATATCTGAGCGCCACTTTTAGTAGGTGTTAACTTTGCTTTCTTTCTCTTCTTAGCCATCAGTAATATTCCCTTTTTCGACGCGCATATGCCAGTTCATCTTCATCGTCATAATCACTCGGAGTGGTGATAAAACCACCCTGCCTAAAACGCAGTATAGCCTGAGTCATCGAATCCGCCAAGTCATCATGTTCACCATTGGGAAATGCAGCACATTCTTCCATAACTTCATCAGCAAAATTAGTCTCAGGTGCCCACACCATACCACTCTCAAACACAGGCGCACAGGCATGCATTCGCGTAAACTTATCAGCGCCACGACTCGGAGTAAATGGCGTTACAGGTATACCCATACGCCTTAATTCCTGCGTCAACGGCATTCCAGAACCCTTCTGTTCAATTAAAATCATATCAGGGTCAAACTCTCCCCAAAGATCATGGGCCGCTTTCTTTAGTTCAGGAAACTCCCACCTGCCCCTAACCGCATCAATTAAAATAATATGATCCTCACCTGTCTCCTCATGGTGAAAAATGCCCCAAGTTGTTATGGCAGAGTAGTCAGCCCTATCACTTTTGCTAAACGCAGTATCGTAAGACTGGATAATATAGCTACAAGGTGGGGGATCATCTTTCTCCCATATGTTCCACCACTCACGCTTAATAATCGCACCCTCTTCTGCAGTCGGGTTCTGCATATACTGGGCATTCCATTTGCTCACAGGAATAGATGCTTTTACGCCCTCAAGCTCATCTAAAGACCAAAATTCAGGCCAAAGTGGACCGCCACTGGGCATAATTGCAGGAAATTCTACAACTTCCCACTTATCAGCACCTTTTCACTCTGCTTCTGCAAAACCTTCGCTGTTAGATCACGAATCGACCATCGCGTCATAACAATAATAATCGCACCGCCGGGCTGCAAACGCTGTCGAGGACCAGAAGTATACCACTCGTAGATGTTATCTAACGCAGTGACACTTAACGCATCTTGTTCCGAAACAGGATCGTCAATAATCGCCAAATCAGCGCCGCGACCCGCCAAGCGCCGCCCACACCAACCGCATAATATTCACCACCGCCATTGGTACTCCAACGACCACTCGCTTTCGCATCTGTAGCAAGACTGACATTAGGGAAAACATCACTAAAATCCTCGCTATCAATTAAATTTTTAATCTTACGACCAAAACCAACAGCCAACTCAGCCGTGTGAGTCGCCTGAATAATCTTTAAATCAGGACCGTCTACCCATCAGCCAAGTCGGAAACAAATAACTCGCAAACTCAGACTTCGTATGTCGAGGCGGCATGTTAATAATCAAACGCTTTAACTTGCCATCAGCTACATCCTGCAGCTTCTGAGCGTAAATCTTGTGGTGCCTGCCCTCAATAAACTGAGGCCAAACATGCTTCACAAAATTCATAAAGTTGTCGTGCTTTTCCGACCTATCATCTAACGTTTTAAGCCGCTCCAACATGGGAGCGACTTTCGCTAACTCTTCGTCAGTCAGATACTTAGTAAAATCACTAAGATCATTCATAAATTACCCCGCAAGAGCTTTCAGGAAGTTATCCGCAGTGCGATTTAAACCCGCCATTCCACCATCCTGCATAGGACGAATGTTCGCAGAAATCGGAGCAATCTTAGGCGCAGGCGTTGTAATGCTCGCCATGATGTCGTCAAATCTACGAGATGATGGAATACCTATCCCAATTGGAGATGATACCGTATCAGAAGTCTCCTCTTCCGCAGGTAGCTCACACATATCTGTCTCAGGATTGTAAACATAACCCTCATCGTTACAGACCTTGTTGCCATCATCATCAGTTGTGTAGTTCTTTATCTCTTCAGAACCATCGTCACCGCCAGTGGTTGTTTCAGTCAAAACCAAGGGCCGCAGCAACATCATCACCACCACCAACTTCAAATGGAACAGTTCCGTCTGTAATCTCAACTACATTGCCACCTGCATCAACAAAGAACTCTTTACCGTCTGAGGTAATAAATCCTTGCTCCGTTGACATACCCGTAGGATCTACATCCGCCGCAGTTGATTGTGCGCCAAAGACCTGCTGAAAGCGATCATAATCTGAAACATCATCACCATCTGCGTCAGCTTGATATGCAGGATTATTATAAGTTCCAGAACTCGGTGGCATAAAGGCCATAATATCCTCAGCCCCCAATACCTTATCTGCAAAGGTATCCATAGTGCTTATGTCAAACCCAATGTAGTTGCCATCCTCATCAGTCTTCGGTGTTGCGCCATTCTGTAGCGCATACACATGCTGATCAATAATCGCCTGACGATTCTCACGGCTTGAGCCACGCAGCTTGTCAGCTAAAGGCTTGCCAAGACCAAAGCCTAAGCCACCAATAACTTCATAGAAAATTGACTCTAAACCAGTCGGCTCTGCCTGATCGCCAATTTGCTGCTTGATCTTCTCAACATTCCCTTTACGCTGCTCTGGAGTAACGCCAGTGTCTGGCTTTTCAACAACCGATGTCTCAGGAACATCACCTTGGCCTAAGAACAAATCAGCTTCAGCATTACGACGATCACGATTTACGCCATCATTATCACCCTCTAAAGAGCGAATCGCATCTGAAATCGATTTTTGCCCCTGTGCTGTAGACGCATCAACATTATTAACCACAGCTTCAATACGAGTCGGAAGGTTACCATAGTTGTAAGCAATCGACGTTAATGCGGCTTGCTGTTGCGGATTCATGCCGTAGAACGTATCTGCTCCAACCGCATTAACAACACGAGGTATAAACTCTGTCGTCAAACGACGGTTCAAGTCAGCATCTGCTTCAGCCTTTGAAACAGTCATTCCTTCGGTAATCTTAGTAACTTTACCAGTAATAGGATCAGTTTTTGTGTCACTGCCATAACCAGCACGGTTTGCATTCACATCCCAATACGGCTTTTCAGTACGACCCTCAAATCCCATAATAGTTTGAGAAATAACAGATTCCTCTGGAGCCTGATACATATCACGCTCATCACGAGGGCCACTGCCGCCATAGTAAGTCTGGCGATCAGCGCCACCCAAGCCACGGTCAATATCAGGAACAGGGCCGCTAGGAAGTCCCATATCATCATCCGTAAGTGGAGATGTAGGGATGTTAAGGTCAAGTATATTATCGTCAATGCCATACTGCTCTAGCCCCTGAGAAGCTGCAGGTAGAGATTGAGTAATGTTAGGGTCATTCAGAGATGTTATAGGCTGAAATCCTGAAACACCGCCTCTGGTATCACCTAAAGTTGGAAGACCGCCAATGGCCTCAATGTCAGAATAAATACCACCCAGAATATCAGGACCACGATACTGAGCTAACTCAGGACGGAAATTATCAGTGTAAATCCTAGACGCCGCACGATCAGATTCCTCACGCGGAATATAAGGCTTAGACACCTGATCAGCAAAACTATCAAAACCCTCCTTACCCGCGCCATAAGACAACAACTGCGCACCAAACGCACGATCAGCCGCGTCAGCCGCCGCCTGCGAGTCATACTGATTCCCACGACGATCCGTATATACAACAGGAGCATTAACCACAGGCGCAGGCAAATTAACTGGAGCAGATAGTCCCCCTTCGCCGGGACCAAGTATGGTATCATCAAGAACACCCAAATTAATGGCGCTCTCCATAACAACATCCGCAGCTTGGTCAGCTGCTAAATCCGCATTAGCCGCCGCAATATCTGGAATGTTCTCACCCCTAGCAGGATTAAATTGATCTATAGACCCTTCGTAATTACCGCTTTTAAAATCTTCATAACTAATCCCACTAGGCAAAACTGGTATTTCAACAAAGTGATCATCTCCAAAAAGTTTATACTGAGCAACCTGATCCTCAACAGATAACGGACCCGGAGTAATGTTTGTCAAACCTTTAGCCTCAAGCTGCGCAGCTAACTCAGCACTCGTAGGCGTGTAATCATCATCGTCATCGCTCTTCGCCATATCTTTAAGACGATCACGAGTCGCGCTAATGCTGCTTCCGTAGCCAGTTCCTTCGCCACTACCATAACCAGTAGTGCCGGGCGGATAACTCGGAATACCGCCGGGACCAGCAATCCCAGAACCACCAAAACTACGAAGCAAAGCCTCCTCATCCTGATTAATATACGCCAACATATGAGGCTGATCAGCAATCATCGCGCTCCGAGGAACAGAGCTACCGCCGAAAGGGCCAGATACCTCTCCCCCCATCCGCATATTATTCACATCGCCATACTCATAAAGATCAACATCACCAGCATCAATCCCTGAATACATCGTCCCATAAGTCGGCGTACTCAAGAAATCAAAAATATCAATCTCAACAGGTCGCGCAGGCAACTTAATCGCACCTATCGGACTCGTAGCTACCATCTCAGGGCCATAACTCGTCGTTAATCCACCCGTCACAGGATCAGTCATATACTGAGAAACACTCTGCGGTATGTTAATCTTAGGACCAAATAATGCAGCCTGCTCACGAGTACCCGACGTAACAACACCAGTCTCAGGGTCAACAACATCATAACCACCAGTCGTACTACCAAAATCACCAGTAAACTGACTGTAATCAATCGGATTAATCTCACTAGAATCAACAGGAGCAGCCGTATAACTTCCAGTCCCAAAATTACCGCCAGCACCTACCGCACTGCCAGCACCAGACTCAGCACCAGTAATCGTACTCACAGGCTGAGAAACAACAACATTACCGCCACCTAAATCATCATCACCGCCTAAATCATCGTCAACACCAGAATCAGCAGACCGACGCTGACTGTAATGCTCACCACGCTGATACAACTCCCAAGCACTCGTCGTATTCGCAGGCAAACCCATAGCCGCACGGTTCTCCTGAACACGCTTGGAATACGCCACGTCCGCAGGAAGCTCCTCAACAGTCTCAGTCGTAGGATCATCGTAAGTCGTACCATAAGAATACTGAACCGCAGTATCAGGATCACCACCCGAAGCAACAGTATAAGTTTTAGTCTCAGGATTAAAACGATTCACAGAATCCACAAGTGCCGACAATTCAGGATTCTCACCACGATACGCCTTAACCGCCGCAGAATACTCAGACGCAGACATAGGGCTACCTTGGAAAAAATACTGATCCGTAGCAGGAGAAAAACCACTCCCACCATTAGAAGGTAAAAAAGCCTGAGTCTCAGCATTTAAAGCCTTGTACTCATCCACATTCAAACCAGTCTTATTACCATAACTGTAAGTACCAGAATCAGTATCAAACTCATTTAAAAACGGCTCAACCTCACCAGCATCCTCATAATACTGAACAACAGGACCACCATCCGCATATCCAAAAATATCAACCTCTCCACCCATCTCCATAGGACGTGGCATCATAGAAGGCATCGGAGGTGTCCGCATCATAGGAGTGCCCGGCGCAACCATACGTTGCTGCTGCATCATCTGTGGCGGCATCGCCCTCTGAGGCTGGGGCATCGCAGAACCCAAACCCTGATTGCGACCCAACATCCCCTCTAACGCATCACCAAAACGACGACGACGACCCGCAGTAGCTCCCTGCATCTGCTGACCCTGAGACATAGGTGGCATCTGAGGAGGTGGACCCCCAGCCAACGGCATCGGTGGCATACCCGCCAACGGCATCGGTGGCATCGGAGCAAATGGATTCTGCGCAGGTGGCATTCCACCCATAGGCTGCATCGGGGCAGGCATTCCGGGCATCGGCGGGGGAGTCATTCCAGTCTTAACTGCAGGCATCCAATAAATTCTCCTAAACGAACCTAACACGCATCCTAACAGCTACTCAAAATTTAATCAATAATCTCCAACAATCCATTCCGAATCATGCTACGCGCCAAACTATCCCTGTCCGTAAAACAATAATGATTACCACTCCACTCACACATCTCTATCGCCATCCTGCGCAAAAAAATATCCTCACGCTCTCCAGATCCCGTCACATGACCCGCATGCAAAATCGGAACAACCTCGCCAGCAGTCTGACCATCAAACTCTAAAACCGTACCGTAACTCAACCTAAATGTCGGCATAACTCTTCCCCATCTCCAATAACTTCGGCAATCCAATCGGAGCATAATAACCCTCACCATGAGAGTTCTTACCCTGCAACGGCGGACTTAAAGTATGAATGTATAAACTCTCCAAAATGTCCAACTTATCTCTCGGACAGTTAACATACGCATAACTATCAAAATCCTTATGCTGAACATGATAGGAAATCCGAGCAAAAACATTCACAGACTGACCAACATAAACAACACGATCATCCTTTATTAAAAAATATACACCAGAAGAACCCTTATAAGCTAACTTAGAGCCAACTATCTCTTCTTCTCTATACAACTTCGATAAGCCAAGATCAGACGCAATGCTGTCAAACTCAAAATAACGCAAAGCCTTATCTCGCTGCTCTCGCAAAATAAACAACTCCTTACGAAGCAACTCAACATCACCAAGCAACTCAGCCTCGCCGCGCTTTAACTCCTCAACCCTTGAGGGCAAAACATCGTAACCTTCCAATAACGCACGATCAACAACCTCAGAGCAACGATAAACCTTCGTCGCACCAAAATGAAAACCTTCATAACGCTTCGGCTTACGATGCGAAATAGAATCGCCCAAACCCTCACACTTTTGAATAAAGCTCGTAACCTTCATGTTAGACACTCGAAACATCTTGTCCATCTGACCACGAGTAAATTCACCCCCATAAACATCAATAGGCATAAAACTCGGCCTCATATGCTCTCTCCTTATACTAGCATGTGGTATTTTATGGGATGGTCTAGGGTACCTTGTCAAGCCGTAGGGTACCTTGCGATTTTTTTAAAAAAATTTTTTTGTGGTGACTGTAGGTGGATTTCTTAGTGTAAGTGCTGTCCGACACGCGCCAGAATATAGGTGGGGTACCATACCCCTTGTGTCCCGTTTTTAGAACAATTGTTCGGTTTGCTTAGGGTACCTTGAAAAAGCAAAAAGCCCGCACTAGGCGGGCTTCCTCGTGGCTGTGAAGTGGTACGCTAGGCTTATCCTAGCGCGGTTATTCTATTCTGCCACCATTCAAACAAATCATCATCGACGTTTGCCCATATGCTTTCAACGCCGCGGCGGTTTTCGGGAAGCAATCGCGCGCCGCTTCCTTGCGTCTCAAAACTGAATAGAACGGTATAGCTTGTGTGATGCGTGCCGTCACCATATCGCGCGCCATTCGCTTGTTGCGTGCTAGTGACAACCGCGGCGTCACCAACGCGTGAACGTATCTCACTAACAGCGGCGCGAACGCGCTGTTCACTACAACCAGTCGCGTCCATTATTTCTTGTGTGGTTGCGCCGCCGTCTGAACGCATCATTGTGTATTGAACGCCAACGCGTGCGCCGCGTCTAAATGGTTGCTCTGGCGTATCGGTAACAATTGTTCGGTTGCCATTTTCAACGCGGTTGGCGTTGGTATGATCAACAAGGTTTAAAAGGAATTTGACCCAATTGATAATTTTGTCGGCTTCTATTGTTCCAGACGCTTGTCTGAATTCAATTGTGCCGCGTGACCATGTTTGCAAATTAATCGTCGTGAATTTGCCGAACGTCAATTCGCTAATGTTTGAAGCGTTCTCAATGCGGCGCGTGCTAAGTGGCGAGCAATAGCGGTTGTCTGTTCTTGATCTAGGGAACATTGAATTGACCGCGTTTTGTTGGCGTGTATAGCGGCGCATGATATCTTGAACCGCTATGAAATCCATGGGTTCGCCATATGCGCCAGTGATATATCTGCCAGTGGTGGCGCGTGAGTGGATGCTATCACCACAAAAGCGAACCGCGTGCGTGCTATCATTAAGCGGCGCATTGCCAATGTGAACATGCAAACCGCATGACGAATTCACGTTCGCGCCAACGTCTGAAAGAACGCGGCAAATTTTCTTGATATAGTCGAATGCGAAATCACAAGCGGCTAATGGTGGTAAAACGATTTCAGCGTCAACGCGCGGCGTGCCGTCTGGTTTTACATCACAACCGCGAATTTCGGCACGGCCAAGCGCGCATTCTATTGCTCTTCTACTTGCGCCGCTTGTTTCGATTTCTATTCCAAATGTGTAAGTCATTGTTTTTACTTCCTTTTTTTCTAGATTGTAGGGCAAAGCTGTCGCCCTATACCTAGTTTATGCGCCATTTTTTCCCATAATACAAGGGGTTTTGTGGGATATTGTGGGATAAACCAGAACAATTGTTCGGGTTAGGGATTTGACCAGCGCTACGACACAAAAAAAGCGCGCCAAAATTGACGCGCCAAAAATCGGTTTTTTTATATTTATAGAGAACGCGCGCGATCATGCGTGTGTATATGTGTATATGTGTATATGTGTATATATACCTATGGATATATACTATACCCCGAACCCCGAATCCCGAATCCCGAAAGCCCGACCCCGAAGGGTCAGGCCCGATTGTTTATTTCATTGTGTGCGCTAGGGTTGTCATTGCGCTCGTTGTCGGGTTGCCATTGTTCACGATAAAAGTATAGCTGTGCACGTTGCAGGCTAGGACGCCAAACTGTTTTGCATCGTGGTAGGTCATGAAGTGACCTTGATTGTCTACTTCTACAGGCTCAGAAGTGCCGTAGTTTTTAACTGCCCACTGGCAAAATTCCTGAAACTGCATCTCATCTTCATACTCGAACCCGCTCGTGTCGTCGTAGAAAAGTGCGGTTGCCCAGTGATCGGGCAACTCCAGTGTGATCGTTTCCATTATTCTTCCCCCTTTTGCTTTTGCTGCATAAGCAGCCCATGCTTCCTTCTGTTCAAGAGTCTTCTTGTTGGACTCACAGGCTTGGCAAGGAAGGTTCTTTACCCAATCATGAATAACATAGGTGGTTACACCGCAAACTTTGCACTCCATAAACTTTGCCATTGTCTTTCTCCTCATTACTAGACTGTGATCCCACATTATCCCACACATTATTATATGTCAACACAAAATATAAAAAAAATTATGCCAGGCCGTGCCGGGTAAAACTGCCGGGGATTCATCCGGGCGCGAACAATTGTTCGGGTTGTTGTTCCGGGGAGGCACTGGGGTTGCCGGGGGAACTGGAGGCGGAGGAGGTGCCGGGCGAATCAACGCCGGGTATAGTTACCGGGGCGCTTTACCCGAACAATTTCTCGGGTTATACTATACCGGGACGCCCGAATCCCGAATGCTCGGAGAGCCACAGAGCGCCCCGAAGAGTTAACCCGAACAATTTAGGCACCCAGACCCCGAAAACCCGAAACCCCTACCAGACGGCCCCGAAAACGGCTCTGAGGGTGGGCGGAAGCCCCTCCCTCCAGGTTAAACACCCAAGCAGACGCCGAATATCAGCACCAACAGAAAACGTTCTGTTTA
>UEXL01000041.1_pt1 | contig 59091 bp, 83 predicted proteins | sample 1796671 | NCBI WGS metagenome assembly UEXL01 (sample SAMEA4772471, study PRJEB27181) | metagenome | reverse complement strand
CATATTCTAAATCAACATTTCAATATCAAATTCGTAGTATATTGTTTTCATTAATTTTCTCCTATTAAATAATGAAAGATTACAATTTAAAAATTAAGTCCCCCGACATTTTTGTCAGGGGTTGTGTTTTACTGGAGACGCTCAGGAGCCCATTTAGTTAAGAACCTTGTCACTTGTCTAAGGTCATTAGCACACTCCTGAATGTCTTCCTCATGGTCATGGCTCATATAAATGCTGTAACGACTATCCGCATCTAGGATTATCCTTGCATCATCATACTTCTCGTTAACTTCTTCGATACTACCAGTATCTAAATGGCCATCTTCTACATCAACTCTAGCCCATTGAAAATCCTTGAGCTCGTCAACTTTGAAAGCGTCCTTAACGATTTGCCTGATCTTAATTTTTTTCATAATAAACTCCTATGTTATGAAAAGATTAACATTACAAAACTAATCACCAACTATGTCAAACAGATATGGGATTTCTCCCATACTTAATAATAACAAATTACAAAGTAAAGTCAACTATTAAAATTATTCAATTAAATCAAGGACTTATTTAGACGATTCTTTTTTCGTTTTCCAAAAATATTCGTCAGTATCTCCGAGTCGGGTCTGATTCCCATTCTCGACTTGGTACTCGATTGTACTAACTTTGAAGTCCGGCTTCTTTGGCTCGTGAGGCGTGAGACTATTATCATAAACTCTCATCCTATTATTAGGATACAAACAGAACTGTCCATTATTGAGCTGAAGCAGATTAAAGGATTTATGTTCTTCAGGCGTTTCAGCTGTACTATAATCTATTGAATTAACATCGGCGTGATAATTATCTAGGGTAGCGATATAAACACCTTTTTGTATTCCAAAATCTCTAGTCAGCACTTCAAAATCCATAGACCCTATAAACTGTTTACAGATTGCTGTAACACCATAATCCATACAGTTCCAGAATTGTAGGTTATTAAGGGGCATATCCGGCTCGGGAGCCGTGGGACGTGAGACAAAGGCACTAATGGGTAACTTATCGAACAAAGCCCCGTATTCAGGCAGATAAGTCTCAAAGTAAAAGGCTCTTCCAGGAATAGATTTAGCTGATATCCAAACACCTTGAACGAACTCGCCGTGACCATCTTGCAGATCACGGAGATATTCTTTTCTCACAAATACTTTTTGAGCGGGTAGGTTACATATAAGTTCGGCCATTAAAAGAGTTCGCTAAGAGTTGTTTCTCGAGCTGAGGCGTGTGAGACTCGAATTACTCGGCCATATTCTTTTCCTTTTAATGCTCTTGGATCGTCTTGAGTTGACCAATCATCGTCATCGATGATGTTTGCATTTCGTTTTTTAAGGTTTTCGGTTACATCACGAATAGCCTGACTGCCGGAGGTCCGAAAACCACGACAATCGGGACATAATTTTTGTCTATGCCTAATATGTTTTACTATTTTAAGTTTTTGGCCACATTCTTTACAAGAGTTAAGATCCTGACCTTTTCCAAAAGCTTCTTTTTTATTCATCAATACCCTCGTTTAATAACAGTAAGACTTTTCATCAACAAAGCAGCTGTTTTAGCATCATCTTTCTTTTTGAGACGTGAGACTTCTTCATTGACAAGGCCTTCTATTTCTAGAATAGCCTCAGCCCATAATGGCATTTCGTGAATATTAATCCAATCATTTTTTTCATCATTCATTTAATTATCTCCTTCAGTTTTTCCAAAAAGGTCTGTTTGTGGGGCGTGACCCGTGGGTCGAGAATGTGGAGCTTCCACACTTTGTCCATAGTCTGCGTTTTTTTCAAAGATACGTCTTGACGGCGGTATCCAGACCAAGCTTGTTTGATCATTTTTTTGATCTGTTCGCCATAGGAACCAAGCGTAGCTTGTAGCTGTTGAAGCAGTTGCAGACAAACGGCCTTTAACGATTGGTACTCGCTCGCAAAATTGAGCGATAATCGTTGGCGGATTTGGTTTAAATAATCTTTCATAGCGACCTATTCCTTCCATAAATTGAGTTCGAGCGAAGATTGCGACAAGTTTGCGAGCCATGGGCAACGCTTTGAGGACAAATTCTTCAGCTAAGTTAAAAGGTGGGTTAGTAATAATAAAATCGTATTCTTCTTCTACATCTTTAGACAAAAAATCTGCAATACGATCTTGGCCATAATCGGCTATGTCACATGATTCGACCTTATCAAAATACTCTTGAAGGACCTTAACCATGTGTCCACCACCGCAAGCGGGCTCTAATACACGATTATTATAATGAATGATACCCATGGGTAAGATGACTGAATGAAAGAGAGCTCGCGTAGCCCAAGGCGGGGTAGGAAAGTAATCGAGACTATCCTTTTTCTCATGTCGTTGAGACATAACGGCATGGGTTTTATTTTGCATACTCATTCTTTTTCTCCTTGCCAGTATAGCAACTTTTTATCTCTCTTCTCCTCACATTGGCATTTTTCAGGAATTTCAGCATCGTGAAGCAAAAGAACACTTACTGGATCATCGCCTAACATTGCACTCCACTCATAACCACAAAGATTACAAGTGAAGCGACCATTTTTTTCTACAATCATTTTATACTCCTTATTTTAAGATGAACTCTCATCCCAAACTCATAGCCTCGTCTGTAATAGGCAGAAGAGGTTTTGTTTTCATTCATCTGTTGATATATAAGAGCGTCCTCAGCTCCTTCTTCAAAATGCATGAGATACCCACGCCTCTTTTTTTCTGTGGGATTAATCATTCGCCATACCCCTCGGGACAACAGTCCTCACAAAAAGTTTCATCATTGTAAAAAAAAGCTTTTTCTGCACAAGTTTTAGCTCCGCAATCCTTACAATCACGATCATAAACATACTCATCTTCCATTAATCTTCTCCACTTAAATTAAATTCGTGGTACAAGTTACAGCAAGCGTCATCCAAAGCTTTAATGTCAGATAACATAAGATCATTTAGATCTCTTATACTGAGCATAGCCGCGTTTAAAGAATCGTAAGTAGAGTGAATTGCTTGTAATTGTTCTATAGTTAAAGATCTCATAGCATTTTGTCTAAGCTCGCGCTTCTTATCGCGTTCTATTTCCCAATCTTGTTTCTTTGTCATTGTGACCTCCAAGTCTTTGTTAAAGTTGGTGTGCAGATTGTTTTGAGGTATCGTCACTAAGGTAAACGTAGAGGGAAACCACAGTCCTGAACGTGCTAAACAATCCGCACATATAACAAATAAGATTTATCGCATACTATGTCAAGCACAAAAAAACCCGCTAGGGATAGCCTAACGGGTTTCTAAGTTTTGCAATTTAACCTCAATGAATAGGAGTACATTGAATCGTTTGCTGAGTATCTCTCCAGAGCGCAAATAAACACTACTAAATTAAACTTATGCCGTCAATCCCATATATTAATATATTTATATTTTTTTAATTTAGCCCGTAAATCAGGGTTAGTACAGTTTTTGCAAAACAACTTTATCGCGGTTCGACTATCGCCCATAAACAAGAGCTTATCTTTGTAATACACGAAGGCCTTTGAGCTTTTGTTCATGTCCAGCTCGTAATCTTCGTGTTTAAAAAGGGTCATTTGTTTTTAGTGGCGTTATTTAAAGAATTAATGACATCATCTATGTTGGGCTCTTTTTGCCACGGGTTGTAAATACATTTGTACTGCTTTGGGCACCATGATTCGATCATTAACTCATAGGTCTTGTTGCCGCCCTGATAAATACAAGCCATTTGACCTGATTTAGACTTTATTCGTTTTGTTAAGCGGCACGTTGTATATTTAGGCGAATCAGTCTTGCCTTGATTTAAAAGTTGTTTTTTTTTGTGTACGACTTTGATTTGTATTCATAAGCGTTTGCTTTTTTAACCCACACGGAAGCCACTAATACCGCAAATCCCCCTATTATAGCCGCAACAATAAGCCAAACAAAAGCTTCTCCAACTTGTCTTCGCAGTTGTTGTTGTTTGTATACGGTCTGTTGACGTTCTTTTCTTATCTGACCTTCCATCTGTAGAAGCTCTTCATAAGCTCCAGGCCCGTGGGTCATGTTTAAAAATACCTTGAGTTCGTACCTTTGTTCCTCAAGTTTCTTCTTGGCTGCATAAGCAGCGAGAGCTGCTTCTTCAATCGACCCAGCTTTAAACAATTTACCAAATAGGGGAGGATTCTTTGCTTGTTTTTCCGCATTGTCAACATCTGAAACAGCTCCCATCCAACGTCCGATATCTCCAGACATTTGTTCTATATCTCTACCAACCGAAAAACCTTGTTTTATGGCAGAGAACGCTTTTGACGCGACTCCCATCGCGATTGAGATAGTAACTGGGTCCATATAAACATCATAACACGTTTTTAAAAAAAAATAAAAGTCAAGACTATTAAATCAAAAAAATATTTTATATGATGCTCTATTCAGAGGAGAAAAATATGTCAAATTTACCAAACAGAAGACCGTGTATTACCACGGACGTAGGAGAAGGATTAGCTGTAACTGTATCTTTTCATCCAGTAACGAATACACCAGTAGAAGTTTTTTTTTATCCGGTAGAGGTAAGAAAGCGTCTGATGGACCTATGACAGATGCTTTGTATAATATGGGGGTTGAAGCGTCTAAATTAATGCAAAATAAGGACGATCAATTAGCAGCCGAGTGATCTTTGGCCCTTCTCAAGGTCATTTCAGCATCTACGAGCTCTTTTACTCTCTTTTGTTCCTCGGAAACATACTGAGAGTAGATGAACCGTAGTTGTCCACCCAAAGTTCTGCCTTCTTTGGCCGCAATTTTCTTAATTTCTAAATAAACATCTTTAGGAACTAGAATGCTTTTCCATTTTTCTGTATCCATATCGCATAAATCCTTCTCTTTTACGCGATTATATGCGAGAATATATAATTACGTCAATCGTTTATTTCGATTCGCCCCAAGACGGGCCTATTTCTACGTCAACTTTGCTTGGTACACCTAATTTGACTGCATTTTCCATGGCATGAACGATCGAATCAATCTGATCATCGTTAGAAACGGAGACAGCTACCTCATCATGTATCTGAATTAACGGAGTTATCCCCAGCTTGTGGATATCTACCATGGCTTGCTTGGTCATATCGGCGGCTGATGCCTGAATAAGACGGTTTAGGGCCTTATATGTGTAGGCTCGCTTCAATCGGGTGGTTGGACCGTACTCATTTAGAGCGTCTTTTAAGGGTAAAGCCTTGTTCATAGCAAACGTATCGGGCTCCCAAAGATCGAATCGACACTTTCTACCCAAGATAGAGCGGATAGAGCCTGAGCTTTGTCGTGAATTAAGCTTATTCATCACGCCATGCATGAGCATTTTAACAAAAGGGACGCGTTCATGGTACTGGTTCACGAGCTTTTTGGCTTCATCCACGGGTATATCGAGCTGATCTGACAGCTTATTAACTCCCATGCCGTACATCATGCCTAGATTTATAGTTTTGGCTTGCTTACGAGGTATGTTTGCCATGTCGGCTACCATGGTATGGAAGTCCATATCGGGATCATTTTGATATCCATCGACAAATTCTTGTACACCTTTCATGTCATGGCCTTGGGATTTGCCGTAAGCGTGGGCATAATGGACCAAGATCCGTGGTTCCTGTTGCGAGAAATCTATACTAGCCCACTCTTCCCCTTCTTCCGGCAGAAACAACGAGCGAATCATAGGACCCAGCTCAGGATCACGGGCGGGTATCTGCTGTAGGTTTGGGTTATTCATACTGATTCGGCCTGATACGGTACCACCATCGTCAGATCTGATCTGATTTATATGTGAATGTATGCGTCCATCGTGAGCCGTGTGCTTCATAATGGTGTTAATAAAAGTACCGCTGGTCTTGTTAAGGTCTCTGGTTCTTAGTATCATCTTAGGTAATTCGTGATCATGCTCAGATAAAAAGGATTTTGTAAAAGATGGAGCACCTTTTTCAGTTTTTGGATAATGTATACCAACTGTATCAAAAGCTTTGGCTAGGGACTGAGCGGCCCACACTTCTACATCCATGCCGGTCACATGTTTGATCTTAGCGAGCACAGCCTTTTCTTCCTTGAGCAGAAAATCTCTAGTGCGCTCAACGCGGTTTTGATCAATACGAACACCTTTCCAAGTCATATCTATGAGTACGGGAAGAACATCCAGCTCGAGATCTACGACACTCCAGAGGTCTTCTTTAGTGATCAGGGGTTTGAAAAAATTCCACAGCTCCAATGTGAGCTCGGCATCCACTTCGGCGTATGGTCCGACATGCATACTGGGCAGTTTCCAAAGCTCGGCTTTGGGATCAACACCGAAATCTCTAGCAGCTTCAGTCAGGTTCTTCTCACTTTTGGTTTTTGAAAGATAGTCAAAAGATAAAGCGTTTAAGCTGTAACTGAACCGGTTTTCATCAAGTAAAGAAGCTATGACCATAGTATCAATGATACGGCCATTAACCTTAAATCCCATACGTCTCAACCAACCGGCATCATATTGAGCATTGTGCATAACCTTTTCTGCGGGTGATTCGCAAACCTTTTTCATCCAGTTATTGACTATGCGCTCATCTATATTACCACCTCCGCCGTGACGAATAGGTATATAACCTTTCCAACCGTCCACGGCTACCGCATATCCGACAACTTCGCCGTCTCCAGTAGGCCATCCAGGTCCTTTGGTCTTTAGATTTGGATCTTTTGTCTCTACATCTATAGCTATTGTCTTGGCATCTGTAAGATCGGGCAGTTCGTGTGGTGGAACCCATTCTGATTTAGGAGTGAACATCGCCATCTGAAGTGTCATATTGTACCTCTATTAGTTTGTTAAGGTACCATTGAGCCTTTTTAAGGTCTTGGATACCGTTTTTGTGTCTGTATCGTGTTAAGTATTTTAGTATGTTTCCTTCTAAGTAGTATTTAAAACCCTCAGCTGTCATAGATTCTATCATGTCGATGGTTTCTATTGAGCTGTTTGTATAATGATCAGGATGATTGACCATATCTTTCATCTCTTCCTCCTTTAATCTTTTCTTCATGTATTCCATGTGTCTCATATTGCATAGCTCCTATTGCTGTCTTCTGATTCGACAATAAACAAATTCTCTTTGGCCCGTGTGACGGCAACATAGAACACTCTATGCAGATCATCATTACCTCCGCTCATTGCATCGTCAGCTGACGGGGATAGATCTGTAAATATAACTACGTTTTCTGATTCGCCACCTTTAGAACCGTGGATCGTGGATATTGTAATACGAGGCTCTGCATTAAACTTCTCTCCTCTTCTAAGCATAGCCGTAATATACACCCTTGATTCCTCTGGTAGTCTATCAAGAGCCTCTCTCCAAATCAACTCATCTCCTATAGCAAGGCCCCATTCTTTTTGCAACTCAGCCATATTAAAGAGATTACTGTCATCAGCTCCACTCATTGTCTTGAAGCCACGTTTGACGCGGTTACCCGTAGACATAAAACTATATATGTCCTTAACTGTTTCCAATGTAATACTTTTACCTTTTCTCATCTGCTCCCAACCGTTAACAGCGGAGGATATTTTGGAGGATATGGATCTATGTCCTTTGTGTGTATATAGATAACCAGAGGACCTTAGCATCTCAACAACGGGATTTAGTATATAACCCGCCTGAGCTAAGATAAGCCACTGACCAGATGATACATCTATATCTTCGAGACGGCTGATATGCTGTACGTTCCCCTCTTCATTCTTAGGTTCATACTTCTTTGGATAACGATTACTTATTCTGGATACGATTGTTTCGGCGGTACGATGTATGAGCCGTGGGACGCGGTACGATTGCGATAGAGTTTCACTAGAGCCGTCCAGTGTAATGAATTGTTCTACGTCAGCTCCGGCCCATCTATAGATAGCTTGGTCATCATCGCCAGCTGCATACATTTTCGTTGCGTTCTTATCAAGTATGTGAGCTATGTCCCATTGCAGTGGACTAAGGTCTTGTGCTTCGTCTAAGAATACGAGATCAAACTTGGGACACGCTACGTCAGCTTCGTCAATAAAACATTGTAGCATGTCTGTAAAATCGTAGAGCTCGTGCTGTTCTTTATATTCTTTGTAACACTTGGATACATAATTTACTGTATTCCAATCATAGATCATGTAAGTCTGATTATATTGTTTTCGTAAAGGGTTTTTACATAAGCGGGCTAAGTTTATCAAACTAAGGATAGGATGATCGGTGGCTTGTTTATCTACAATATCATCGTCCAAAGACGTGCCGGATACTAACGGTATAGATATTATGTCACTTAGCTCTTTATAATGCTCTCTACCCATAACTTGTTCTGTACGGATACCACTAGCGCTCAACGCCAAGCTGTGTAGAGTACGGAAGTAAAAGAGGTCTTTGTCTGGGTCTAGATGAAAACGAGCGGAGGCACGTTCTTTAGCTTCGGTCGCGGCTTTTCTGGTAAAGGCAAGAAACGCAATACTGTTAGGAGCCACGCCACTTTCAAGAGCTTTGTCTAGCATGTCCAAGAGTGTTGTTGTTTTACCAGTTCCTGGAGGTCCAAAGATTCTAAACATTAGTGAGGTGTTTCTGTTCCGACTGTTTCGTGCCAGTCAATTATGGGATAAACAAACATAGGAGTGCCATCTCCCAACCATGCTCCAACTACATTGAAGTCCATCCACTCAACCGCTTCCTCGTAAGACCAGCCCTCTCGCTTCATAAATATCTCACAACACTTCTCATAATCGTAAACAAGAATGTCGTTTTGACCACAACGTGATCCAACACCTATAATAGCTTCATCTAAGCCATCGGCTTTCAACATAGGAACGTCTTCGAGTATAGGTTTATCTGTCATTAGAAAGGTGTCTCCTCTTTCTTGCCCATGGAGGGCGGGTTAAGTTCCATGTCTGCGTTTTCAAAAGCGGGTATTGCCCAACATCTTACAGATCTGTTTTGTATTCTCAAAACAGTACTGGACCCGTTAATATCTCGCAAGCGTTGGGCAATTTTGTGAGACTTGTATTCAAAGAATTTATTTTTTTTAAGAAAATTCTCAAAGTCTCGTAATCTAAAATAAGTTAAATTGTCTTCTTCGCACGTCCATGGTCGGCGCAGTAGTATCTCTTCCTTGGCTTGAGCCTGTTGTAAGTGTCTACAGAACTCCTCAAGGTAATCATAGAACTGACCAGACGTGCTTGCATCTTCAGCTACTTCTATAATTGCTGCTTCGTTTTCTTTCATCTCAGTCAAGAGCGAGCTGATACGAGCCTCCCAAGCGGGTTTACCTAGTGTACGAGGCATAAAGTTCAGCTGTTCCATACATGCCTTTTGAAACGTGGGCTGTGATAGGAGAGCTTCTGTATCTAATTCAAGAGGCTCAGAGTTAACATCCATGAACCACACAGGAGGTGTTGAGTTGTATTTTCTAAGGTTTGCTATGGTAGCACCTTGTACAGCTGATCCAACACCATGTTTTCTTGTTCGGCATAATTCTTTATTGCAATGTGCATTGATAGGAGCATCACTACATTTGTAAGCATAATCCTTACGCTTGGCTTGTGAAGCTACAATATTAACTTCGGATAAAGGTAAGGGAGGATCAAAATACATCATATTATATGTAAGTATTTCTGTCTCCCAGCTGTCCGGATAAGCTTTGCGAAGATAAACAGCTACATTGAACAAACCATTGTTTCGCCCACCTTCAGATATTTTGCTTGCACAAAGTGTTTGGAGGCAAGGTGGGCCGTCTTTAATCGGTGTATCTGTTTTGTCTTCAACCTGTAAAGCCATGACTTGTTCTAAAGTCTGCTTATAAGCCTCGTACAGCGCTATAAATTCTTCTAGGGTCGCAGAGGTGCCATCATCTTTAATAGCGTACCGTAGCCCGCCCTCAGCGTCATAATAAGGCAAGTTTAAAAAGTTACCTACATCGCCACGCTCTAATTGTAATTTTATTTGTTTTGGAAATATTTCACTTTGTCCGTATCCAAGAGCAGCGGATATATGTTGAAGCGTCTGTTGCATCTCCTTAGCTTCGATCCATTCACTAGTGAACAGAAAACAATGAGCTCCACCACTCTTAGAACGACAAACCACAAGAGGCAATTTCATTCGCCTAATCTTTTCAACTAAAGACTTGTGATCTAGCGGGTATTGGTCGATGTCTATGCATCCCCACTTGCAGTTATTTTCTGCATTGATGGGTATGATACCTAGAGAACTGCCTTTCCCGCTAAGATGTCCAAGCCAGTGATCTTCTGTTCGAGGTTCGCGTATTAGTGCCGCTCTCCCGGACATTTTCCCATTGGCTTGGGTTTTGTCTATCTTATACGTTCCAAAGGCTTCTTCTAGGCCATCAAAGATAGCACTAAAAGATTGCCACGCCATTAGAACGGTATGTCTTTGTCAGAAACGTCATTGTCAACAGGAGCAGAAGAAGTCCCACCTTCCTGTTCATGCTTAACATTGACATCGCCTTTTTCGACAGATAAGGCAAACATCTTAGCTTCATCGTAATGAGCTTTTTCTGTTACCTGACCTTCCAACTTCATTTCCCAATTATACCAAGAGTAACCGCTTTTCTCCTCTAAATAAGTCCAAAGATGATAGACATGAGCGAATCTTGGTGGGCTGAAGACAGAACCTTCTGGAGTTGTCATCTTTCTTCCCGCAATAATTGAGTTCCACTTCTTACTTTTCTTTAAAGAAGTAGACTTCATTGCGATCATACCAACGTCAGTTGATCCATCCTTATTCAGTACAAGCACAAAATGTTGATGTGTATCTTCTATGTACTGACCAGAGCCATCTACAAGGTATTCTTTATTATCTTCCTTAGATCTTTCTGTAGTAGGACAAGCTTCCTTATTAGTATAGATAGCAATCGGAGCGGTATTATCATCGCCTTGTGGTGACCATTGAATAAAACGTCTCTGGTATGCACAAGGTATAACTTTAATACCTTCTTCCCCGTTGTAGATATTATTTGTTACTGTATTAATAATATCTCCTTCACTAGAGCCTTTATGCAAAGCTCTAATTTGTTTAGTCAAGTTAGTTTTAAGAAACGGAATACTTAAACTTTCTTGATCAACTTCTTTGTTTCCAATGCCTGCATCTGTTGCAAACATTGACATATCGATAACATTAGCGTCCTGTGCAACAACATCAGAATCCTGTTTTTGCTGGTGTATTAGCCATTCTATTTCCTTTCACAATTTTAGCTTTTTTACCTATAAACGCGCCAAACAGATCACTTGGAAACTCACTTCCATTTTCTGTCATCTCTTTGACCCACGACTTTAAACTCATTGGATGAACCGCTTCTTTTTATCAACATTCAAGCCTCTATCGAGAGCAGACTGATAAAAATCTTTTGCTAAATTATCCTCGCCCATGCCAAAGTTAGCAGAGATAGTGTTTTAACTAAATCACCATATCCATTATCTCTTAGCCATTGATGTGCTTGAGGTCGGTCATCAGCTCTTATTGTACCACCATAGGTAGGTATAACCTTCACTTCTGACCCGTCACTTAAAGTAAAACTTTCCATATTAATTTCTTCCATTGCGGCAGGAAGATCCTGATCAGTAAGTTCCATCAACTCCTTTTTAGAAGTTTTAAGTTCTTCTTCCAAAAACTTTACTTTGTTTTCCATTTGGATAATTTTACTAGCTAAAGCAGATACATTTGACAATCTTCCTGTATCTGTATCTTCTACACCAGTGCGCTGTTTTTCAGCGTCCCGTTGCATTTCTTTGAACAAACCGTCTTCCATATTTTTCCTTTCATGTTTGTTGTTTCGTGTTTAAAGACTTTTTTATAGCCTTGCATTAATATAATTAATCGCATATGATTACATACATGTCAAGCACGGAGATAAAATAAATGTATATTTTTAAAACAAAGCCCTTCAAACATCAGAAAGATGTATTAGACAATAGTTGGGATAGACCATATTACGGACTGTTCATGGAAATGGGTTTAGGTAAGTCCAAGGTAGCCATAGATAATGTAGGTATATTAAAAGCTAAGGGAGAAATTGATTCGGTTATGATTGTAGCTCCAAAGGGTGTTTATGATAACTGGGTCAAACAAGAGATACCGAATCACTTACCGGATGAGTTTGAAAGGTTCGTGGTTCGTTGGCAACCAAGCAACAGCAAGGCTTTTCAAGATAGTATGCAAAGACTTGTGTTTGAAACTATGGTAGGCATAAAGTTTTTTGTCATCAATGTTGAGGCTTTCAGCTCTGATAGGGGCAAGAAGGCTGCGTATTATTTTTTAAAGAAGAATCCTGATAACATGATGATTGTAGATGAAAGCACAACCATAAAGAATCGTAAGGCTTCCCGGACCAAGAATATAATGCAGCTGAGTAAGTATGCTAAGTATAAACGTATACTGACGGGATCTCCTGTAACTAAAAGTCCTATGGATTTGTACTCTCAATGTGCCTTCTTAGATACCATGTCATTGGATCAGGCCAGTTACTTTGCCTTTCAAAACAGGTATGCCGTAGTACAAAAAAGGTTTATGGGTGCACGGAGCTTCAATGAGATCACAGGTTACAGACGCTTGGACGAGCTCAACGAGAAGCTTAACAAATTTAGTGTAAGGACACTCAAGGAAGATTGTTTGGATTTACCTGAAAAGATATACATAAAACGTAGTGTGCCGTTGACCGCGGAACAAACCAAGCTGTACGCGCAGATGAAGAAGTATGCCTTGGCTCAGTTAGAAGGAGGCCAACTGGCAACTACAGCTAGTGTACTTACACAGATTATGAGACTGCAACAGATATGCTGTGGATATCTTATGAGTGACGAGGGTGAGCTGAAAGTATTAGACAACAATAGAATGACTGAGCTGATGGCCGCGGTTGAAGAGTGTTCTGGCAAAGTTATTATATGGTGTAACTACACACATGATATAAAAGAAATAGAAAAAGCGCTGTCTTCCAAGTATGGCCGCGATTCGGTGGCAACCTACTATGGTGAAACCAAGCAAGATGACAGGCAACAAACTGTAGATAACTTCCAAGATATGAATAGTCCATTGCGCTTTTTTGTAGGTCAGCCTAAGACGGGCGGATATGGTATTACACTTACAGCCGCTAACACTATGATCTATTATAGTAACAGTTACGATTTGGAAATAAGACTGCAATCTGAAGACCGAGCACATAGAATAGGCCAGAAGAAAGCTGTAACTTACATAGATCTTATTGTAGAAGACACAATAGATGAAAAGATCGTCAAGTCTTTGCGAGAGAAAATAAACCTAGCTGGTGAAGTCTTGGGCGAAGAACAGAAGAGATGGTTACTTAATTAGACCTTGCCTGTATTTGTTTACTCTGTCGTATGTCAGTAGTTCTTTACGAGCTCGCTGTGCATAAGAGCAGTGTACCCACCCCGTGTTACCGCCTGTGTAGCACTCGAGGATGAGCTGATCGAAGACGAGATTGTCTCGTATCCATTGAGCTAGTAAGTAATTATCTACATTAGCTACTTCAAAATCAGCCGCGCTTCCTGTACAATGTTGTGAGTTCTTGGAGCTGCCTATAGCTATTGAAAGCTCCGGACAGCGGTACCCGCTTGATACAATAAAGCTACCGAACTCATTACGGATGGGTTGCAGTATGTTTTCAGCTAATAACTTTAAATTTGTGATAGCTTCTGCGTCAGGTACATTTTTAATACCCCTACGTTCTGCTGTTTGGCTTTTTGTCAATTCAGCCAGAGTAAAGTTTTGACTTAGTTGCATTTATCTAGTCCTTAATGTGTATCGATTAGGGTTTTGATTGTACAAATTTATAGCTGTTTTATACTGTTCTTGAGGTGTGATAGGTTGTATTCTACGAATTAGCTCATTGTCATTACCGTTGTCATTAGGGTTGTTCATGTCATCCACACCTTTTCCGGCATATCCCGTAGTGGTCACCGCACCCATATTTGCTCCTATCATCGACATAAGGCCGCCTATTCCGGGTATTGACATACCGGGCCCGCCTTTTCCTGTAACAGATGTAATGTTACCTTGAGCATCTTTACTAAATTCTGGTGAGTAACCTTTTGATAAAGAATCTCTAGCATGTCGGTTCATCGCTCCTTTGACAAAACCAAAAAAATCGTAAGGGACGTTTTGTACGGGAGCATATGTTCTAGACCCTTGCACATTTTGTGTGTTTTTTACGCCACCGGTTAAACCACCGCCCGTGTAACCTGCTTGACCTCCCATCACTGCGGCCATATCCGCAATACTATCATCTAAGCCCATGTCACCTGAGCTGGGGCCACCTGTACCGGCTGCCGACTGGCGCATCCTCAGAATGTTCACTAACCTCTGAAGCTTCGTCACTGTCATCATCCGCGAAGAAACTTGGAATACTCATAGGTCCCGGTGCGCCGGATCCACCAAGTAATTGTAATATACCGCCTTCTTGTGGTGTGATATACGCAAGCATATGAGGCTGACCTTTAATATCTACATTTCTTGGTGGAACAGCACCACCGTCAGCCATAGTAGCTGTAGGTATCATCCCTGAGATAATGTCATTAGGAAACAACGAAGCATATTTATTTCTATCTGTGGGCGCGGAGGCGGCGGAGGAGCCACCACCTCCCGCGGGAGCGGTGTTCAGTCCGCTCAAAAATGGCTGACTTGAGGCTACTTGGGTGGTGGGAATACCCGTTTGTATACTCGGCTCAACCGAACTCTGTTTCATTGGTAAAAAAGTCTTATCAAATTGTCGTGGTAAAGGTGGTGCACCTTTCTTATACTCTACAGTATCATCTTCTGATTCTCTCATAATAAAACCAAGACCAGAATTAAGTAGATAAGCTCTAACTCTTTTGGCAGTTACAACGGCTTCCTTTTCTGTTTTCGGCTTAGTAACCAACATTTTAAAAAACTTAGGGTCTCTTGCAGCTTGTAAAAGTAAATCTTGTGTCAAAGAGGTAGGTATATTCAAGCCACCTACAATAGTTCTTACTCCAGCGGCTGATTCAATTATGCCTTGACCTCTGCCCGGTATAATAGAAGATAAGGTAGATCCTACTTTAGACCCTATGAGTCTTGCAAAAAGATCAACAAAAGCTCCCGCCCCTTTTACTAAGTCTCCTTCTATGGGTTTTGTAGCATCATCGGGCATACTTTTTTGAGCCGTAATCATACGATTAATAATTTGACTAAATCGTAGAGCTTCGTTTGAATCTATGACACCGTTTGTTCTCATTATTTCAAGAACACTGGGTTGCCCTTTTACCATAGGTCGGACTAAGTAGTCTTTAAAAGCTCTAAAATCTATAACATCTTTTTCATTTCGAGAATATTGAAAGGCTCTATCAAATATAACTTCTTTAAGGCCCTCAATTACATCAGGATTTTGAGATTTTTTACCAAAGGCTATTATTCTTTTTAAATTATTTACGGGGTTACCAGGTCTTTTATTAGGCTCGCCTATGGCATTTGCTATAACTAACCCAGGATTAGTATCGGCTGAAAGAAAATCGGAAAAAGCAAATATATTTTTTAATCTTTTCTTAGCTTGCATGTTACCAGGTTTAATGACACCTTGCACCACTTCACCGTAGTAAGATTTCCGTGCATCATAAAGTTTTTGAGCAGTCTCTATGTTTTTTAAATCTTTTTTCAAATCTGGAAAACGATCAAGGACTTTGCCGTATCCACCTTTAGCATAACTCATAAACCGTGCTAACTTATCTCCGTCAATCCTTTTTGTATCTTGGTTAACAACTTCAGAAAACATTACATTAAGTAAGTCTTCTTGAGCTCCCTTTAAGGTACCTAACTTACTTGTTAGAGCGTCATCTAATTGTTTTCCAGATTCTTTTTGAAGAAAGTTAAAGCACTTTCCATACCACTATAATTGTATGCTACAGCATCTCCACCACCTTGAAAGACAGAGTTGATAGCTAATTCAGGAAGAACATTAAGCCTTCCTGTCTTTTGTTTTTTTAATATTGTATTTGGAAAACCTCTAGAGAAAGTATCATTTAAAGATTTACTAAAGGAATGAGCCTGTTTTAATAAGTTCGTAACTTCTGTTCCATCACCTGCATCAGCTTTAGTACCTAAGTCATCCGTCAAAGCATTGCCAATTTTATTTAAAATACCCGCACTTCTTGTAGACCCTGCCGTTGCTAAGGTTCGAGCTGTGTCAAATATTTGTGTTCTTAAATTAGTTATATCTCTTAAAGTTAAAAATTCTGAATCTAAAACAGAGGTGCTGCCCTCCGCTATGTCAACTTTTTTTAAATTCTTTTACCTGTAGTCCAATTAACTTAGCGACACCTCTGTTAACTGCACCACCTCTTTTAGAATAATCTCTTTGTAAATTGTTTAAACTTTCTACATGAATGTTCAATAAGTCTTCAAACATTTCTGTTCTAATAGAAGGATCAATCGTATCGCCGGTCTCTTGAAAAGTAATTCCATCTAAAATTTTAAAATTTTTATTTTGTAAATCAGCTAAAGATAGTTTGTCTAAAGATCCTTTTGGTAAATCATACTCTGATTCAATCATTCTTTTATCAATAGTAAAACGATTGCTAACGTCAGGTGTACCAACTTCGCTTATTGGACTGTATCCAATCTTACGATAAAACATATTTTGCACAAGATTATCTGATCTATCAAAAGCGTCAAAAAATTCAGAAGTCTCTTCAATTTCGTCATCACCTTGTCTGATTTTTTTTTAAGTACGCTCATTCCAGAAGGTTTAATGCCAAGCTCGTTTAACTCATTTTTCAATAAGCTACCGTCTTTGCCTATTAAATCTTTCAAAACATTTCTAGTACTCGGAGCCGTAATAGGTGTATTACCTGGGATAAGTTGATATAATCTTTTTTCTTCGGCTCTAACATCGTCAAGAGCTTTAAAAACTAACTCTTGAATAGTCTTGCCTGCTTTTACAGCTGTATCGGGACCTGGGGCCATCTTATTTATAATGGATTCAGCTCTTATTCTAGCATCAGCAAGACGTAAAGTAATTTTTGTTTTAAACAGTTCATCTCTAATCTTAGCTGCGTCAGCTATTAAATTAGGATCTTTTGTTTTAATCATTGAATTTATTAATTTTTCAGCACCATCTAAATTTTTTCTAAGTTGACCAACTAATTCAGGTTTAAAATATTTATAATTGCTAAAAAGAGTTTTGTTTAAACTTTTTAAACCCTCACTGCCTGTTAAGGCTGCTGTGGACAATTCTTCTGTACCCATCTCTTGAGCATCATCTATTTTTTTAAGTAAGACACTCATGTCTTCACCAGATTCTTCAATTATTCTTCTAAGTTGAGTACCTGCTATATCTTGTCGGCCACTAGCAGAAAAATAATTAAATAAATTTTTACTGCCAGTCTTAACAGCAGGAATTAAAGCCATGTAAGCAGCGGGTCCCGCGGTTCCTCCTAGTACTTCTGCAATCAAACGATTAAAACTGTCTCCAGGACGAGACTTTTCAGATAAACCACCAGCAATAGAGGCCCCTACAACACTAGTACCCTCTGTAACTAAAGTGGTTTTTGGATTTACTTGGGCAGAATATCCTAATTTTTCAAGAAAGGTAGGGCTTATTTTATCGCCCATGTCTTTAGCATTTTGTTTCATCCATGCAAAAGTCCCAGGCTGTACCGTTTGAGTAGCTCTAAAAGGTGCTTGAGAAAACCCTATACCTCCTCCAAGACTTTCTCCTGTAACTTTATAAGGCATCTTACTTGGAACAACATTATCTTCAAAATTAAAAAGTTCAGAAAGGTTGTCTCCAAAAATGTAACCAGAAACTACTCCTGCGGCTGTTGTAAAAGGTGTTACTATAGCTTTACCTAGAGCAGTGGGGGTTTTCATACCTATTTGAAAGCCCATTTTACCGCCTTCAAAGGCAGGCACAGATTGTAATAAACCTTTTGCAGCAGCATCAGAAAAAACAGTAAAGGCACTAGGATCAGTGTAATCTTCTCCATCCTTGGTAGCCAGTCCCATTATAAGAGAGTCATCATCATAAGCACCACTTCGTATTGCTTCATCATAGTCAAGGCCAGCCTGTTCTGATAAATATTTAGCTATCTCAGATGCTTTCCAACCGTTAGACATTGCAGACGGAACATCAAAATTCTTTTTAACTATATTGGAACTTATTAAGGGGCTGCTTTCTTCTTCTGCCATGGTTATCCTTTCAGAAAACTAGATAAAGGTGGTCTTTCTTCACCGCCACCTTTAGATAAATTATAAGCATCTAAAAATTGTTGATATCCTGCTTTTAATTGTTTTAATCTAAGAACTCTTTGGGCCGCAGATGAAAAATCTGATTTACTTTGATACAACTGCTTTAATCCTGTTGTCTCCGTTTCAAGTTTTCTATCAATAAAATTAAGAGTACTTCTAATTTTTCCAGCAGCTGTCTCATCTCCTCCTATAAAAGCAGAAACATCTGGTAATATTCTTCTTATTTCATTTCGTTCATCTTGAGCAGACTTACCTGTTCTATCTCCTAATATTACATTAACTAAGTCCACATTGATAGCATCCAAATCTTTTTTAGCAGTAGACGTGCCCTGATAAGGTTGTCCTAGTCCAACCGTTTCAAAAGCTAAGTTAACAACATTACCTAAAAAATCTCCAGAACCTGTTGCGCCTGTTTTGGAAACATCTATAGGCATTTTGGGTATGTTAAGATCAGTCAAGTTTACACTTTTACCTGTACCCATAAAATTTTGTTTTATTAATCTTTCGTCAACTGTATCCGTGGTATCACTTGGTTTTTTTGCTACCACTTATATTTTCTATACCTGTTGGTAAATTTGCACCAGTTGTTTGTGACCTTTTCTTTACAGCATTTAAAAATTCTTCAGGTAATTTGTTGGTTCTCATAACAAAACTATTTGTTTGGTCATCCCAACGAGGTTGAGGTGAGATATATTGTGTTACAAGAGCGTTGATTTCATTTGAAGATTGATTGTTCTCGCCCTTAGAATACGCGTCTAACATGCTTTGGCTAGATATATAAGCCAAGGTCCGTGCATCGAGGGTCTTGCCAAACTTATCCAGATTAGCTGCTTGTTTTTCAAAAGTAAACTTGCTCTGCTCTAAAGCATTTTTAGCGGCTTTTATGCCATTAAGTCTTTGAGATATTGCCACTTGTTCATTTTGATATCGGACTTTGTTATCTTCTTGAATTTTGTTAAATTCAAATTTAGCTTTATCTAAAGCCATTCCTTTTAAATCTTTAAATTTATTAAATTGTAATGTAGCTGCATCAATTTCTTCTAAACGTCTTGCGGCTAACTTTACTCTTCTCTCATCTCTAAAACCAGCTTCCTTGGCTCTCTCATTACTTAAAAAGTCTCTAAGCTTTTGAGCCTCAAGTTTTTGAGTTTCAAGATCAAATTTATCTGCGTTTAAACTATTTTCTATAGCTAATTGACTTTGATCATTCAACTCTTGTACTTTTTTAAATTGTAATTCGTTCTTATTAAACTCTAACCTATTCTCAGCTATAAGTTTTTTTACAGTATTATTTTCATTAGATATTTGTTTTTTTGTTTGATTATTTGCAGCTGCAATACCTTCGCTACTGGTATTATTAGCATTGGTTCTAGCCATAGAAGCAACATCAGACATCGTTTGAATGTCTTTTCGACCTTGTAACTTATTATTTTCTATTTTAACAAGATTAGCATGTTTAATTTCTATTTGATTTTCATCTATTTTAGCTTGTACTTCTTTTAATTCTTTTTCAGCGTCTGTCTTTTGATCGGCTAATTTAGTGTCATATTTAAAATCTAAGGATTTATTTAATTTATCTAGTAATGTTTTCAAACCATATTCTGATTTTTGTAAATCCATAGCATGTTTTTGTTTGTCTTCTTGTAAGTAAGACTCCGCTCTAATTTTTCTAGATTGTTTTAAAAGGTCCGCGGTGTTTTTAAAAACTTGTACTCTTTCTTTTCCTGTTTGCTCTAATTTTTTAGCTCCAAATTGTATTGCCGCATTTATAGCAGCGGCTGTGGGCGCTTTATCTTCTGCTTTTGCTTCTGCAAGACTTTTAGCGGTTCTTTGTTGTATTTTAGGTAATAGTTGAGTTTTTTGTGTAGCCAACGCTAATCGTTCTGCGGCACTTAATCCTGATTTTTTCTCCCTCCATAGGAGTGGCAAAGGCTAAAAATGTATTAGCAACATCAAACAAAATATCTGATTGTAAATTATCTCTGCGTACATCAGGGTCCGTTTTTGGCATGTATTGTTCAAAGACAGGCTTTAATTGAGCTATGTCTGCACCTAAATCCAAACTATAATCAGTCATGGGCGCAACAACACCTGCTTTTTTAAAATATTGAACAGGACCGCCCTTCATAAACACAGGAACTGGATCTTCGTCACCTCGGCGGCGTACTTCGCCGCCTAAATTAAAATTTACGGGTGGCTCGTTACCAACCCCCATATTTCCGTTAGCTGCCATTGTCATAATGCCTTGCCCCATGTCACCTTCGACAGGAGTGTTCATTGTTTCTTGGGCCATTGGTCCTATGCCTTGATCAACTAATGCTAGTTCAACTACTGGAGTAACCAAAGCCAAAACACTTTCTGGTGTTTTACCCGCGTCCTCTGGTCCAACTATGCTTGCTAAATCGGTTCGTCTCTCTTCTGCGCTTTTGTTATCGCCTGAGACACTGTTCATCATCTCTTCAAAACTGCCTGCAGCCTCCGGATCAGAAAACCCTGCGGCTTCAGCTCCTTCTATCATGGACGCTACCGTATTAGTATCCATTATCTTAGCGCCATCTTCCGCCAACATCTCTGGTGAAGGAGCCCCCATGGCAGGAGCTGTGGACATAATGCCTTGAGCAGCTTCCGGCATCATCATCGGATCACCGCCCACGGCCATATAACCCATGTTATTTCTAACCCCTTCAGGTAAATTAGGTAAACCCATATTACCCTCTGGTATAGGCTTTAGCCCAGCGGCTCCGCCGTTTCGGAACATTTGACGTCCCATTACACTTCTATTCATTATCCAAATAACCCCGCTTTAGCTGCACCCGCACCTGCTGACAATCCAGCAATACCTAAACCTAGATATTGTTGAAAAGGTGACACACTAGGTGAAGTAGATTGTGTTATAGTTTGTTGTGTCGTAGGCGTCTTACTGTATATATCCGACAAAAACCCTAGTCTTTGATACGGCTCATACATCTGTGATAAATCACTTTGTCGTTTAGCTTCTAACTCTGCTTGATCTTGAGATTGAAGGAGTTGTCCTATTTTGTAAGCACCTTCTACATCACGCTGTCCTAGTCCTTGAACAGTCTCTCCTAAAGCCGCTTGCCTTAATCCTAACTGACCTTGCTCTCCTGCAAGGGCCGCTATGCCTTGTCCAAGTTGTGTTTGTCTCCCCAAACCTCTTTCTGCAGCCGCTTGAGCTTGCATAAAGTTTTGAGCTTGAGCCTGTGCTAACGCCGAAGCTCTGTTTCTGTCTATTTCAGAAGCCGCTATTTCACCTCTTGAGCCACCAAATGCGCCTGCTCCTACAGCTCCCGCTCTGGTTCCTTGAAGTTGCATATCATACGCTCTGTTTATCTCGTCAGAAACGGCTTGTTGATAAGGGTTCATATAATTACTTATCATATCACCCGTTACAGGACCCGCACCCGCTCTCAAAGCTGATTCAACTCCGCCCAGTGTTTGTCCTGCTGTGCCAAGAGTTTGACCTCCGGTCGTGAGATACGGCATAAAAGCGCCTAGTCCTGCTTCCGCTTGTTTAGCAGCCGCTGTCTGAAGGCCCGTGAGCCCCGCTACTTGTTGCGTTGGAACTGTTATACCTTGATCGGCTAGTTGTTTTGCAGATTCTAATAGTCCAATTCTATAGGCTTCTATTTCAGGTTTTCACCAACCTGCTGTATGACGGTTTCTGTTGCCATTATGCCATCGCCTTTCCACGTTGTTCTAAATTACGCATGACACCATACATATTACTTATACCTTTGTTCATGTCACCACCTCCTAAACCTTTAACGGCATCGGTAGTCATTACAAATTCTCCGGGCATAAGCATGGCTCTTACGCTGTCTTTGTTTGGGATACCTTCATCAGGCATAATACCACCTACTCGTCTTGGAAATATTTCGCCACCCTCAGCTACTGTTTGAAAAGGTGTTTGAGAAAAGGCATACGGATTATATTCAAAGCCGTAACTTGTAGGAGAGGTGGTAGCACCTGTAGATCCTTGTACAGCTACGTCTCTTACATCATACTGATCAGGGTTTTCTCTGTATATATCTAAACCTGTCCTGCCAGCTTCTATTTCTTCTTGTTCAGGAGTATCAAACATACCACCAGCTGCGCCAGCTGCCGTGGCTAAAGCTAAACTAGGACCATACTTTGTTAAAAAGTTCGGGTTTAATTGATCTTTAGCCAATTCAAAAGCTTGTTTGTAAGTCATTTTTCCAGTGGTATCGCCTGCTAATATTTTACTAGTTTGTGTTTGTAAAGCTTCAGTGCTTGCATCTGAAGGCATCATAAAATTCTTAACCTTGTCAAACATGCTAGTAGAGCCTGAGCCTGTAGTTGTTCCTGGACCTGCCGTAGTACTAAAACCGTAACCTTGAGGGGGGCTCTTAGTTGCTCTGTAAAAGATCCCGACATAAATTTTTCAGACGGAACATTAAGCTCCCTCATACCACCATAAACTTCGTTTGGTTGAAAACCATAATCAATAGACCCAAATTTTTTATTTGAATAAAGATCCCCAATCACGCCGTCTTCCACCACTCGAGTACCTCCAGGGACAGAAGTACCTCTTGTTACATACGGATTTGATCCAACTGGTTTCATCTCAGCACCTTCAAATCCAGTGCTTGCATCTCTTCTTGAAACAAATTCATTAGAAGCTGTGTCTCCAGATACAGTTGTTTCTTCACTAAATAAATCTCTAATACTAGGTTGTGTTGAGCTTGTTAAGGGCTCAAAACTGCCTTGAGTAAAAGCATTTTGTACATTAGTAGTACCCATATTAACATCAGCAGCTATATTATCCATAAATCCTGAAGGACCTGTTTTAGGACCCGAAAATCCCGCTGCAACAGCTCCTGTAGCTCCGCCCACTAAAGCAGACTTAAAGGCATCTTTTACACTACCACCTTGAACCAAAGTGGTAATACCTGCACCAAGTGCACCTGACATAACAGTACCTAATCCGGGAGCAAAGTAATTAAGTGCCATAGGTATTATAATAGGAGCAGCCTTCTTTAAAGCTTTTCCTACGCCTTTGGCTATCTTACTTACCGATTTAAAAATCTTCTTAAAGAAAAACTCAGGTAATCCTGTTGTAGGGTTCAAACTGTTTTTACTTTCACCAACAACATATCTTTCGGGATCTTCTACACCTAATTCTTTTAGATGCTTGAAGATACTTTCTTTTAATTCTGGGTTCTTTTCAATCAAGGCCCGTGGGACGATAAGCTCGCCTGTTTCAACGTGGGCCACGGTATCATCACCATAACGACCGAAGTTAGCCATCTTCCTGCCAACATCCGAAAACTGAGCAATACCATTTGTGCCAAACTGCTCTCTAAGCTCTTCGGCTTCTAGCTGTTCAATCTGCTCATCCGTCATTACAAAATCTGCAATGCCGCCTGCAGGTATGGTTTCTTGTTTAAGCGCTTGATCCATGTTTAATACCTTACCATGAAAGTTTTACTAGTTCAATCCTATATCTGTGCTAATGCACTTGTTGTTACTCTTGTCTTAGATAACTCTTGTATACTTGCTACAACATGTAGTCTATTTGCTGTTGTAGCTTGTACTTTCAATATTTCACCACTTTGTAAAACTAAGTCTCTTGTCAATAATTCAACTGTTGCGTGACCCGAAATAGTTTTAACATCAAATAAAACAAAAACATTATTACTTGCATCTGTTATTGTTACTGTAATTGTGTCTCCGTTATTACTGTCGTCACAAACTATTATAGAATTTACAATAGAAGCATTAAAGTCTGCTCCACTAGGTGCAGTATATAAAACAGTAAGATCGGTTGAGGTTAAATCAACTTTTGCATTTGTTAAACCTTGTATGTATTGAGGAATACTAGTTACTAACATTATCTTCTTCCATCCGCTCTAATATCAACTCGTGGAGTACCAAGTTTATACTTAGTTCCTAACGATGTTGAATCTATTCGTAAAGCAAACGCTCTACCTCGAAGTCTATAATCTAACTTTTCTGTAAATTGCTCTACTGGACTTGTAGAAGATCGTTGTGTATTTCCATCTTGTGTTTGACTAAAATTAGAACCAGGAAAATTTTTTACTTTCATTGTAAAATTAACATCTGGATTTGTTGCGGTAGAACCATTAAAACTTATGTCAGGTATAACTCGTTTAAGAAAAATAAACTTGTCTCCTTCACCAATATCTATTGGTGCTGTTTCAATAAAAGATGTCATTGCAGAACCATCATCATCGTAACCTGTTTCATGGTTATATAAATATTGACCACCTGTTGCTATAGGTAATCTTCTAATACCTCTGTCAATCCATGCTTGTCTTGCAAGCGTGCCATAATACCAAACTTTTTCTAAATAATTGTATGCTACATAAGCGTCTATTTCTGTGTTGTTTTTTGTTGGGTAAAACCATAATATTTCACCAAATTCAGAATTTACTCCTGCATGAACTTTGTCGCTTTCTTCAAAGTTAAAATCTAAAAATATTTTATCTTTAACAGTGCAAGGTAATTGTTGTGTTTGACCACCAGAGTATAAATAAAATGTGTCAACACCCATCCAGAAAACATTGTCTTCAACAGCAATAGCTGAAGCAGGGCTCATAATTGTTATATTTTTAGAAAGTTCTTGAAGTCCAAAAGTAAATGGAGGACCAATAAATTTCATAGCGTGTAGTGTTTTATTAGTAAACACAAGTATTTGTTGTTTTGTTTCTACAGCTTGAACAAAGGTTGATCCACCACCAAGTCTTAAATCACCTGCTGTATTAGACGCTGTTGGGAAACCAATCAATAGGATTTTCTTGAGATGAAAATCTAATTAACAACGGGTCTTGCACGCCATTGCCTTGTGTGGCTGTTGCAGAAGCACCAAATCCATCACATCCAAAAGCTATAACATGTCTGTCTTGGTCTGATACAAGGACTTGTTTAGCTCTTTGTGGTACACTAGTTTTTTGTGCCACTAATCGTGCTTAATTCTATGGATCTAGCACTTAAACCGTTTGTTCTATCCCAATAATAAATAGCACCATCTCTTGGGTTAAGAATTAAATCTTCTCCAAAGTTATCATGTGACCATAATCTAATTTGTGCGCCAGGTACAGTAATTGCTGCGGCACTACCCCAACCAACAAAATCATCTGTAGGTAAAATATTGCCAACAGCTAATCGTACAAGTGTATTGTCTGCATGAGTTGTTGCTGTTGTACCACTATGTCCACGAGTTACAGTCATTGTATTGTCATCAGTTGTTGCCGATACAAGCATGAGTTCGTTATCAACTAATATAACATCATTAGCTGTGTTCATACCAGTTTCGTCATCTACATCAATAGCAGTTTCACTGTTATCTAAGGCTTCATTGAGTTGTGTTGATAAAGCACTACTTGTCGTACCACTCCATTGTCCTGCTCCCCAACCAGTACCTCCAACAGTTGTATTTAATCCTGTGTTTAATTGATATGTTCCTACAATACTACCGCCACCATTACCAGTGTCTGAACTATTAGCCGTAGCTGTAGTAGTTATTGTATAAGAGTTAGAACTTATTAATGAAACAATTTTATATTCTGAATTTAACACTGCTGCAGTTATGTTTCCACCTAATGAGGCAGCACCAGAAAATGTTACAAAATCATTCTCATTTGCCCCATGAGCAGGATCTATAACAGTAATCGTTGTTGATCCATTTGTTGCACTAAAAGTAACATCACCAGCACTTGTAATGTTTCTAATTGGAGTAATATCGTTAAGTGTTTGACCTTCTTCAATATAATATTTTAACTCAGTACCTATACCTAGAAAATCAGAGCCATCAAGTGCTACCCAATTATGCAATCGTCTGGCAGAGCCTTGAAATGTGTTAGTTGTATATTTAGACCAACCACCAAATTTTTCTGGAAAACCAAATCTAAACCTTACTTTATCACCATCAACAAAACCACCCTCATTAGTGTAAGCAGTAATATCAGAAACAATTCCAGGTTTGTATTTTAAAGATGTAAATGGCATTAACCTATTCTCCCTGCTACAGTACCATTGTTTGTTAATGATACATTACTTTGCCCTAATATGTAATACCCAGCAGATCCAGCACTTGATCCTGCTGCTCCATTTGTAGGAGCTGTTGATGGATAAGATATAGTTGTTCCAGAGCCATTGCCCCCAGCAGATCCTGCAGTCCCATTAGCTCCTAATGCACCGCCTGCACCGCCTGAACCACCTGCACCTGCATTTGTTCCTGCACTTCCTGCACTACCACCACTTGTAGCTGATTGAGCAAAGCCTTGACCAACACCACCTGCACCCCACTACCACCAGTTGACGGAACATTAATAGCAAGGGATAATGTGGAATTCATATCATTATAAAAGAAATCTCCATTTGGAGTAGAATTTCCATATGGTCCTTGTGTATAATTACAAAAATAATAAGTTGTGTTTGCTGCTAAATTTGCTTTAACACCACTCCAAGAAAGACCACTTCCATAATCTGCTCCACCTTGTCCTTGACTTTTTGTATCTTCGGCTGTGCTTATGTTAACAACAGGTGTACCACGATGTCCTGTCTGTCCGTCTTCTGGAAAAGGATCAGTTATATAAGAAGATAAAGAATACTCAGCCGCTGTATTAACTTGAAATGAATACCACATTGGACCTCTATTCGATATATTTGATCTTGCTGATGTCCCTTGTTGAACATTTAATCCCCATTGACCACTGCCTATACCTGACCACGCTCTTGGACCAAACTGTGTTAATACGGAATATGAAACAAAGTCAGGTTTATCTCCTACTTTATCTACAACACTTGATATCTGAGCAGCTGTTGAAGCGCTGCCTACACCACCTGCTCCGCCATTGCCGCCTCCTCCACCACCGCCTTTGATGTTAGAACTACTATTATTGACTACAGTTATTGCTACATCTGCTTTGATTGCAGTTCCGCCATCTTGACCGGCAGAACCACCTTGACCATATATGTTTCCTGAATTAGTAACTGTTATAGATCCTGCGCCACCAGAAGGAAATTCTAAAGCAGATGTACCAGAAGAAGTGCTATATAAATTAACACTAGAGTTTACTACAACTTGTTTAGGATAATCCACTGCGTAATCATCGCCAAATATACTCGTTCCTGATTGTTGTGTAGAATTAGAAGAAAATGTTTTTCTCCAACCCTTTGCCTGTGAATAAAAATCACTAAAACTTATAGCTCCACTAGTTGGTATTCCAGCGGCTAAGTTAGTTGCTGTATTATTTGCTGCGTTAGCTTTTACGTTAGTGTTGGCTCCACGGAAATAACTAGATATATCAACGGCACTACTACCGCCTACAAATTCAGCCCTAATATCTGATGCTGATATAGTTCCTGAACCTGTTAATGCCATTATGGGCTTCCATAAGCTGTTATGTTATTTGCTGATGTTACAGCACCACTAGATGCTAGTTTGAATACTGTGGTGCCATTATACTTAAATAATAAATCATTATCACCTGTATCTAATTCTATAGACCATTTACTAGACCCAAATAATATAGACTTGCCATTTGTGTCTAAGTTACCACCTAACTGTGGTGTAGTATCATTAACCAAATCAGTAGGCACTAGAGCAACATTGGCGTTTGACCCTGCGCCATCTGCATAAACAATATTGGTAGCACCATTGGCAATAGCAACAGTTGTCCCACTACCTCCACCTTGTTTGATGGTAGCTGTTTGTCCTGTGCTATTTTTAAATATATACCATTTTTGTTGATCATTAGGATCTATAGTTAAATTAAAAGCACCAGAAGGAGTGCCTCCCAGTATTATAATTTTATAATGGCCATTAGATAATGTTCCATCGCTTGCTGTTAATGTTGTGTTTCCACTAACTGTAAGACTTAAAACTCCATTAACTGTTCTATCAACAATATCTAAATTATTATTAGTTGTGTCACCCCAAGTACCCGCTTGTTCACCAGAACCTATTTTTTCTAAACCACTGTTATTTGTATATGTACTAGCCATTTTTACCTCATACTTCTATTTCTGTCCAAGTTTCTGCACCTGATGGTGTTATTGTAGTGTATGTTTCATCTGCATCTGGCGTTATATTTATAAACAATAAATCTCCAGCTGATGTTTGAGTAAAAACTCCTGTTTTTGTTGCAACACCTGATGCTATTATATTGAGATTTGTGTCTTGTGTAAACTCTGATGTAGAAGTTGCGTCACCTAATCTTAATCTCACACCTACAGATGTTTTGGTATAACTAAAATCTAACTCTGCATTAGCTCCACTACTTATAAAAGTTCCTGTTGATGTTTGAGTGGCAATCGAACTCATAGAAGAAACACCAGACATGATGCCCACACCTGCATTTGCAGATGATGCAATACCACTCATTTCGGACACACCTGCTAATAGAATGGTTTGATCAGAAAAAGCCCTTTCAGCAAATGTAGATGCACCTAACATTAACTAGCCTTTTCTTCTTTTTCTTCAACTTTAACAGATTGTATTAATGAGTTTGTAAAAGCATTTTGAGCCACTGTAATCTGATCTAGTTGAAACTTCAGATTAGCTGCTTTAGCCTGCAAATCTTTTATCTGATTGATAAAATAGTTCTGGTCTTGAGATAAGTCTTCTTTCTTATATTCTTTACCATCAATAGTGATTACGTTTGTTTGTTCAGTCATTACCAAGATACTCCTGTTGCTGTGATAGGTGTTTGTGATTCAGTTATTTGATTAGACACATTTAACTCAGAATTAGCTATGCTATCTGCTCCTAACTTATCTTTTACCCATTGTATTGCATCTGCTTCTGTTACAGAGCTAAATTCTTGAAATGGTTGACTACCAAGTTCCACACTAACAGTTTCACTCATAGAGCCAGTATATTCTGTGCCATCTACTGTTTCTGTGCCATCTAGTTTATATCTTATCTCTGTTATAACATCAGACTTATCGCCCATTGTTATCTGTCTTTCCATGTCAACTATTGACCAAGTATATGTTACTGCCATTTTATGCTCCTTCTAGTTCTGTTATTCTTGCTTCTAATGCAGTCATTTTTGTATTTGCTTCTTGTAATGCTTTAAGTAACATAAAAGGCAATACAGTAGTTTTAATCATCTTATTTCTTCTTTGACCATCTTCTATTTGTGGGTCAAAATCTTCCATTACTAAGTTTGGAAACACCTCTTCAACTTCTTGTGCAATCAAACCAAGCTCTTTATTTGCTCCATCTTCCTCATGTTTCCAATTATATTTAACAACCCTTAATCTAGCTAAGTCCTCTAAGTAACCATCCCTTGTTGTTTCAATATTTTTCTTTGCATTTTCATCAGAAGTAAATGTATGTGTGCCATTACCTAAAAGATAAAAGTTATTTGCACCATTATATCCTTGCAAGAAAGCAGAACTAGAAGTTGCTGACCCACTTCCATCCATAAAAGCTAGAATACAAGTTGTATTACCACTTGTTGAAGTATTACCAGCTTTGAAAGTAGCATTACCACCAGTAGCACCACCAACAACCATAGTGTGCAAACCAGAGCTATTATACGTACCTACAGCCATCCCTCTTGAAGATGCATCAAATCTTCCAACTTCAACTTGACTACCACCATCATTTACTTGAAAAATTATATCTGAATCACTAAGTTCATTTCTTAAATAAGCATTACTACTATCGTGGTATATTTGAAAGTCTGCTGAACTTCCAAAATTTGCTCTGCCATTATCAGCTAGTGATATATCGTGGTTAAATATAGCTGTTCCTGCATCTGACATATCAAGTGTAAGGGCAGTTATTATTCCACCACCATCATTACCTTTAAAAATAATATCTTTATCTTGTACCCCACCTTGAATAACAGCGTCACTTGAACTGTTAATTATACTTACAAAACCAGTACCACCATCTTTAAAATGAATATTTCCATCATCAGCATCAAGAAGAATATTTCCTGCTACATCTAATGTAAAATCACCAGTATCATTATCTATATGAGAGTTAGTACCATCATGATAAATCTTTAAGTCAGCTGCATTACCAAACCTAACTTCTTGACTATCTGAAACAGTCATATTACCACCAACAAATGAAACAGTTTTCAAAGCACCATTTGTCATTGTTTTAATACGAAATCTACCATCTTCTGTTCCATCAGAAACATCAATCACAGATGCATCTAAACTTGCAACAGTAAAATCTTGACTATTATCATTACGAGAAGTAAAATTTACTATTCCTGCTAAATCAGAATCAGCTGGACTACCAGAGTTTCTATATAAATTAAGAGAAGGTCCTACATTTGCATCTGCATCAGTTGATGTTAAAGTTAACTGTTCTGTATTATCAGCAGTACTTATAGTTGTGCCATCTAATATGGTAGCACCTGCTCCTAATAGTTTTGCTAAGTCACTTGCTCTTGTCACATTAGTCTCCTGTAAATGTATCTGCACTCGCTATTGCTGCATCTATAACTGTGAAATCAGCATCACCCCAATCATCAAAGTTATCTTTATGATACTTTAGATATCCTACACTACGATTAACTCTTGCTTTCTTTTCCTCAAGTGTCATGTCATAACCATAGTTCTCATCTGTTGCATCATCACCTAAGTTATGTGTAGCAATTACAACATTGATTGTATCTGCTCCATCTAAACAAGCTGAATGTGCTTGTGCTATTTCTTCTGCTGTTCTGCTCATTTTAAGCTCCTTCTAATGTTGCTATTCTTGCTTCAAGTGCATCGTTCTTTGCTGATAATTCTTGAATTGCCTTTATTAATGGTATTACAAACATTTCTCTTGATATTTGTTGTACCTCATATTCATCTTTACTCCATCCACTAAAGTCACTAACTCCTACTGTATCAAGTGCTGCTTTAACTTCTTGTGCAATAAATCCGTGCATAGTAGCTGTGGTATTCATATTATTTATAATGTTACCATCTTCATCTTCTTGTCTTAGATGTGCTAATTCTGGGTCTGTCGCATCAAGCTCGTCATTTGGTTTCCAATTATATTTTACAGGTCTTAAATCATTTATAAAATCAAGTCCCCAAAACCACATCTTGAATATTCTTTTTTAATCTTAAATCTGAACTTCTTGACCAGTTTGCATCAGTATCAAAATCATTTATGACTCTGTTACTTGCTTTTCCAAATGTGAAATCATTGCCTGAACCAGTTATATCATGCCCTATTACAATGGCATCATCATCTGTCGCAGAAGCATTGTTTGCATTACCACCAATACAAATATTTCTTGAAGCCTGAGTTGTTGTATCTCCAGCATCTTTACCAAGAAAAACATTAGACCCACCAATTGTAACAGCACTTCCTGCGTTTTTGCCAATAATGACATTAAATTGACCTGAAGTTAGTGCAAATCCAGCATCTTTACCTACACATACATTGTCATGCCCTGTTGTTGCTGAAGATGCACCACCACCACCAGACCTATAACCAATAGCTATGCAATCATCTGCTGTAGTTATTTTAGCTCCTGAGTCAACGCCAACTAATACATTTCTTTCACCATCAGTTAAATCTCCACCTGCGTTATATCCAAAAAAATTGTTCAATATTCCTGTTGTTACTGTATCTCCTGCGAACATACCTACTGCTGTATTTTTAGTTTCAGTAGCACTTGTAAAAATTTTGAGATGCTAAAGCATTATATCCTATTGCTACTGACCTACTACCAAGTGTATCAGCACTTAATGCACCAAACCCAATAGCCACATTATAATCAGCATCAGTCAAAGCATCTCCTGCTTGACCCCCCAATAATAGTGTTGTTGACTCCTGATGTTACATTTGCACCTGCAAAATATCCTAATGCTGTATTATTGACATTTGTTTGTGAAGTAAAATTTTGTGAAGCTAATGCAGAATAACCAACAGCAGTACTTCTACTACCTTGACTATCTGTAGATAAAGATTGTGAGCCAACTGCCACGTTATAATCTGCATCTGTTAAGGCATCACCAGAATTACCACCTATTAGGGTATTTCTAAATCCTGTTGTTATATCGTTACCAGCATTGTATCCAACTGCTGTATTGTAAACATCTGTAGCACTAGTAAAATTCTGGTTTGTTAAAGTTCCCCAACCTACTCCCACAGATTTTTTTCCTTGTGTATCTGCACCTATAGAAGATATTCCAACTGCTGTATTTTCATTTCCTGTTGTTAAAGCATCTCCAGCAAGTCCACCTATAAGCGTGTTCTCAACTCCTGTTGTTACTCCATTACCTGCACTATAACCAACTGCCGTATTAAACGTATCAGTAGCAGAAGTGAAGTTTTGACTAGCTAATGTAGACAAACCAATGGCAACTGTTTTTGAACCTTTTGTGTCTGCACTTAAAGCAGATGTACCAATGGCTACGTTATATCCCCCAGTATTTAGTGCATCTCCTGCAAGACCTCCAACTAAGGTGTTGAAAACTCCTGTTGTTACATCATTTCCTGCATTATATCCAACAGCTACATTATAAATATCTCCACCACCAGTAGTATTTTGTGTACTTAAAGCACCATTACCAACAGCCACATTTCTATCTCCTGCTGTTTCTGTGCCTAACGCACCTACACCAAGTGCAGTATTTTCATTTCCTGTAGTAAGAGCATCTGCCGCGCTAACCCACCAACAATAGTATTATATTGAGATGTTGTAATTGCTGTACCTGCATCGTAACCAACTGCTGTATTATATGCTGCTCCACTAGCATTTAATGTTTTTAAAGCACGATATCCAACTGCTACGTTTAATCCATTAGCATCTTCTGTCGCTAATGCTTCAAATCCAATCGCCACATTGCTATCACCAGTAGTAAGTGCTGTACCTGCTTCATCTCCAACTACTACATTATAATTACCACCACTTGCAAGAGAGTTACCTGCATTGACACCTGCTGCAAAGTTGCTTGTACCACTTGTACTCTTTATGATGTCACCTGCAAATGTCACACTTGCATCAAACGTGCCACCATCTGCTTTACTTACAGTGTCTGCCACAGAGAATACATCATAGACTATAATCTCAATCATGTCACTTACAGTAGCACCTGTAGCAAGTACAACAGTCGTGCCTGTAGTAGATGTGTAGTCAGCTTCACTTAGCTTTACACCATTTTGATATACGTCAACATAGTTACTGTCAAGGTAGCTTAATGAAATGCCTTCTGCACCTGCACCACTAAATGATGTTTGGGATGCAGTGGCAGTGTATGTATGCTTTTGCCTAACTCCGTTGGAAGGAGATACTCCTATGTATGCCATTAATTAAACCTCTTGGTTAGCCAAATGTGTTGCATATGCTGTCTTTATTGCATCTGTATGTACTGCATTGCATATTGCTTGTACTTCTGTACTCTCATTGGCTAAGTCAGTTGCACTTATATCAGGTGCAACAACGTGCCTTGAGAAGCTACGACTTATCTCTGTGCCATCTCTCTTGATGACTGTGGCAGTTCTTACTTGAACGTGCTTGTAGTCACCTACGATTTCTATTTTGTCTTGTATTGTTTCTTCTGTTAATGCCATTTTTATCTCCTTTTGGTTAATGGACTGACTACCCTATGTCCAATAGGGTTATGCTGTTAAATATGTTCCTGTAAAAACATAATATTTACCACTTCCTGCTGTTATACCAGTTGTTTGCCAAGCAGAATTATCTTTAGTTGCAATTAACTGTGCAGTTGTACCACCCTCTAAATATAATTGCACATTCATAACACCACCTGAATCATCGTAGTCTTGACCAAAAGACATAAATGGTATTATTTGTAAACTTGTAGCAGTAAAAGGAAATCCTGTTACTTGAAAAGTACCACTTGCACCAGTTGTATTAACATTTACAAAATACATTCTTACAGTTACACTATTTCCTACTTTTGTATAATGTGCTTGACCTGTCACAGGTGTACTGGCACGAGCAGATGCACCCCTAACTTCTGCTGTAAATGTTCCCTCTTCATAGTCATCCAAATAATTAGCTGAACCAGTGCCACCTAAGTTAATACCACCTGCACTATAAATATCTCCATCTTCATCTACAGAAAACTTAACTGTATTACTGCCAGTAGTTGTTGCTTGTAAAAGTAATTGGTCAGCAGTAGGATTTTCGTGATGTATTCTAACTAATGGCTGTGTCATGTTGGAATTAGTTGCAGAAAAAACTGCGACATTATTAGGACTTGTGCCACTTGCTGGAGCAAGTTCAACATACAAACCTCTTTCTTGAGCACCTGCATTTTCATTTCTTATAGAGAGTATTCCATAATTTCCTGCACTAGAACCTATCTTTACATTATCCTCACCTGCATCTACCACAAATAAATTAGCATCACCATTACCCTCAACACGAAAGTCTATGTCTGCATTTTCTTCATTAAATACAGCTTCAGTAGGCTGAAGTGTCATACGACTTAACTCTGTACCTCCAATCATTGTTGTTATAAACATCAAAGCATCTTCAGTACCATTACTCGCATCAGCTATTTGATTATCTATTCTAGCAAAACGAGTGGTTTCGCCTGCATCATTATCACCTACAAAGGATATTTTTTCCAATAGAGTCTCCGTCAGCAGGAGAAGCACTATCTCTTTGCATGAATAAGGTTGGTCCCGTATTAGCATCAGCATCAGTTGATTTTAATGTAAGTGTGTCTGTATTATCAGCAGTTGTAATTGTCATACCAGCACTTGATGTAATTGCACCATCAACTTGTAATGTAGATGCCATATCTACTGCACCATCAATATCTACTATGTCAAGGTTGGTTGTTCCGTCTACATCAATATTACCTGATATATCTAATGATGCAGCATCAACCTCACCACTAAACGTACCTGTAGTTGTGTCAACAGCAGTTGCAATTATATCGGCAGGTTTTTTTCCTACGTATGGCATATTATGTTATCTCCATTATACTCAACGTACCTGAAAGTTTATCTGCTACGGAGCAGTCTATTGTAATTTGGTCAGTAGTTTCTAACACAACCTTGTTACCAGACATCAGTTCTAAAGCACCACCAACAGGTATAGGTGCATTTTTTAACTATAACACTCGTTCCGTTGGCTGTGTTGTTTGTAACTGCTCTGTTTGCAGTATCACTAACTAAGTTTACTGTAGCTGTAACTTGAGCCGTGTGTAGATTGGATAAAACTAAACCAAGTATAATTGTAGTTGTGCCACCTGCTGCTGTATAGGCAACATAAGGAGTTCCTGCCGAGGCTGGTTCTGCTGCAAAGTTTACAACCTTAAATGTATTCGCCATTCTTTATCTCCTAATCATCCTAATGCAATAGCAAGAGCTGTTGCTTCTTCTTGTATTATTGAATTTAATGTTGCACCGCCTACAGTAATTGCATCTGCTTCCAATGTACCATCAAAATCACCATCAACAGCGTCTATGTTACCCTTAAATATAGTTGCTGTAACTGTACCTGTACTTGGGTTGTAAGCAAAGTTACCATCCATCTCTAAACCAACATTACCTGTGCTTGAGGTAGCACCCTCTACAAAAGCAATAAGATTTTCTTCGTTTGTGCTTTCATTGTCTGTAACTAATACATGAGCAGAATTAGTTGCGTTTACTGCATTAGTTGCGTTTACTGCATTAGTTGCGTTTGTTACAGTAACACCTGCTATAACAGTGTTAAGGGCTGTACCATTAACAGTAATAGCATCTGCCTCTAATGTACCATCTATATCTGCATTACCAGAAATATCTAATGTGGCTGCATCCAGTTCTCCAGTTAAAGTTATATTTCTAAAACCAGTAATATCTTTATTAGTATCAACTATCGCTGCTTTTGAAGCCGCAACAGTTCCTGCTGTAATACCATCAATAGCCTCAAGATCATTTTCGTTTATATCTGCTGAACCTATTACAAAACTACCAGCAGTTATTGCACCAGAAGCAGTTAGATTTCTAAATGAAGAAACGTCTTTGTTTGCATCAACTACTACAGCTTTACTTGCTGCTATTGTGCCATTTGTAATACCATCTAATTTTTCTAGGTCTGCCTCATTCATATCAGCAGATCCAATAATAAAAGACCCAGTAGCTGTAACTGTTCCGCCTATTGTAGCATTACCACTAGCATCTAAGAACACTGTTTTTGAGGCAGGTAAGGTACAAAATATAGTTCTTGTTCCAGAACTCCAGCTCACAGCATTGTTTGAATTAGAACTAGCTAATATAGTTGTTCTAGCTAATGTTGTTCCAGAAGCTGTAAAGGTACCAATACCAACTTCAAAGTCCGTATTGTCAGTACAAGCATAATACGTTGTATCAGAGTTACTAAGATTAGCTGTAAAGGTTTCAAACCCAGTAACAGCACCGCCCAATGTATATGTACCAGTACCCGTTGTAGTGGTAGTTTCTTTTACTCTGTCTGATATTACAAGTGCCATTATTTTAACTCTACAGTTAGATTCCCTGCATTAATTCTAAATATATCACCATCGGCTATTGTTTTACTAGCATCCAAAGCTCCTACAAATAATATATTACCACTGCTTGATGCATCTGCAATAATTACATGTGTTATAACATTTGTAGTTCCACCAGATGCTGGAAACTCAATATTCGCTGCATTGGTTGCTGTTTGTGTGTCTGTTGAGTCTGCACCTATTGTAGTCCAGTTTGCTGCAGTAACTTGTTGTCTTGCATAGTTTGTAAAGTTTGCTTCTGTAACTGATCCTGTTTCCGCTGCACTCACTGCTGTAGCTAATCCTACATAAATACTATCGCCAGGACTAGAAAAACTTAGAGAGTTATTCTTAAATATATAATGTAATATTCTTCTCTCTAGATAATTGGTTGCTGCATTTGATGTTGCCATTTTTAACTCCTATGTTCTTGGTCTAGAAGGTATACCCATTCTATAGCCATCTGTGTTTTCTCTTGCTTCTCCAAAATCCTTTAGTCTTTCCATATATTGTAGATATAAATCCGTATAATTTTTTTATAACATCAGGCTCACCTTTCATAAAAGTGTAAGCTTCTACAAGACATCCGTAAAGTAAAGCAAAAGGAGCGTTTGTACTTATCCAAGTTGTACCACCTTCCGCTCCTGCGGTCAAACTAGCGGGTCTATAATAATAATGTAATTCTACCGCATAATTAGAGTCTGGGACTGGCGCTACGACAAAATTAGATATGTCAAATTGTGCATAGTATCTTGGAACTCCTGTAGAAGAAGAACCATTATATGCTTCTTGTAAAAAGTTAACGTCTTTATGTAACAAAAATTTCTCGCTACCCGCCGTTGTTATTTGAAGAGAAAAAGAAGACAAATAATCACTTGGTAGTGTTAAATATTTATCATTTGTAGAAAAAGCAGATGTAACATTCTTTCTAAATAAATCAAGATCTACAGACTTAAATATTTTTTCTTCAGCTGCTTTAATAAAGTTATTAAGATTGTTCACAAATACAGTTTCATCATTGTCTGTATAATCTTGTACAGCTGTTTTTAATGTTGCTAATGTAAAACTCATTTTATGCACTCACCGTTACAGGTCCGGATGTAGCTCGGCTACCGCCACCTACAATTCCCCCTATTGTAGCCGTTTCTCCATTAGCTGTAAATGTATAAAGTATCTGTGGTTACAACCGTAATGCTATAACCAGAAGCTTGCTCTAAAACAGCCTTAGTAAAACCGTCAAAACCATAAACTTTTCTAAACCTAACAACATCGTTTGTAGTTCGTCCGTGACCAAACTCTCTCACAGTTATTACACCCGAACCTGATGCACTCGAAGTAAAAGGATTAAGTACTAAAAGAACTTCTACGGGGTTTTCTGTTCGGCTGGGCCTTGAATCTTTTAAAGCTTCCGGATCAGAAACTGTTCTAAAAGGTCCTAATTGAGGATGTTTTGCTTCAAATTCATCTGGTCCTACTAAAGAACCATTCCATTCTTTTTTTTTAAATCTCGATATCTATATTTCATACCTGATCGATCAGATATTCCATAAGCATGTTTTCCTGTAGCAAATCTACTCATTAATTAGACCTTAAATAAGCGTATTGAGGGCTTACAGTAAAGCTAGATCTATCTCTATCTTCTCCTATAGCTCTTTCAAATTCTTCTTCGTATATTGCTTTTAACATTTGAGTTCTTTGAGGCGCTTTTTTTTTAGGGATAGATAATAAGCTAACCCTGCTGACAAACAAGGATAAAATCTAAAAGGCACGTCCACAGTATTTGTTTGAGAATCAATATCTTCTATTCTAGTAAGAGCGTCATAGTAAATAACATCCGTGCTATTTTCAGGCGTAGGCCATATTTTTAAGTTAGGAGTAATTTGTCTGTCTAAAAAAAACTGAGTAGGTCTGCCGGTAGTTGCTTTATTAGGTATTGATAATTCATCCGATCTACTAATTCTTGTCATGGAAAAATCTGTGCCAGAACGTCTCACAACTAAATTCAAAACATCTATTACATCTGTTCCTAAAGAATACTCACGATCTCCTGAAGTTACAGTTTGCGTTCTCTGAGTTATAGTCCATTGATTTAAGCCTCTGTTAGCCCACTCTGCAAACATTAAGTTTAGTGATCTACGAGCAGTTGTTAAATCATAACCTGTTCGTACTTCTAAGCCACATCTTTCAAAAGCTTCTTCTATATATTCTGCTGCGTCCAGCTCAAAATTGGTAGAATTAGATGTTGTCATGTTAAATCCTTATGTTAATCGAGTTACAGAACCCTTCGTCTTTTTTCTTCGGTCAGACATAACAGCTCCACAACCTTTTGCAACAACCCCACCATATTTCATTTTTTTTACTTTGGCAGCTGAAGTGTTACCTACAACCGTTTTGCCTTTAGAACCCTCTCTTTTTTTCTTTCGTGCAGTAGAAGCTCTTTGTGACTGAGACAAGCTGTTTGCTTTGGATCTAGGAAGACATCTATCAGGGTTTTTTTTATCTTTAGACGTACCACATTTACCCTTAATCTTACCATCTGTACCGATTCGCACCCAATCTTGTTTCACCCAATCTTTAAGAGCACCCATTATTTCTTGCCTTTCGCGCCCTTTGCATAGTTAGGGTCTTTACAATATTTTGAAGCGGCCATGTTTGCATAAGCGCTCGGGTATGTGTCAAAAGTTCTTTTAGCCCACGCTTTTCCTGATGGACATATTTTACTGCCCTTACTTTTTGCAGCTCCACCTTTTTTAAAATAAGTTACAGAGGGTTTATTTGGTTTTGGTCCGGTTCTTACTCTACTATTCATTAAAACATCTCCTGTGCAATAGCCGCTCCTATAATTAAAACAGCTAGACCCCACATTCTTGTGTCAAGGGCTTTTAAATGACACTTTTGATCTTCTAATCGTTCTTCTATGCGCTTATACCTAAGATTACACTCTGATTCGTGTTTAGCTAACTCAAACATTACTTCTTCAGCTGTCAAAACTTTTTTTCTTAGGTCTTCCTCTAGGCATTAGCACTTCCACCTTTTTCTAGCTTGTCGTAAACGACTGTTTGGATCTTTAGCGGCCTTTGGAAATTTTTTCATTTGCCCTGCACTTCTAGCACAATATGATTTTCTTCTTTTAGCAGCCGCACTCCCTTTTTTTACTTTTCCTGTTACAGCGGTCTTTAACTTACTTCCAGGGTTATCTCTCCTATACCGATCAACACCCGCCTTAGTCATCCCCGCTCCAGATTTAGTGGAGCGGAAATATTTTTTTGTTGTTTTTGGCGGTTGCTTATCTGCTTTTCTTGTCATGATAAGAATATAGTCAACTTGTTACCACTACCAGTGAAACCATGTATGTAGGCTCCATCTTCAGCTAAAATACCTGCGTCTGGAATGTTTAAGGTATGCAATCCAGTAGGAAAACTTTGAAGCAATATAGTTGATCCACCTGATCCATTCTTAATAGTCAATGCACCCGCGGAATTACCAAATATAACAACTTGTCTTATTCTTGACCTAGAAGGTCCTACAACTGCTGCGTCATCGCCTTGATCGTGATTAAATGCTTTTACATCAGATCTAGATGCCATGCTAACCTCCTATTAAGCTTCGTAGCCCATCAATTCAATGAATAACTTACCAGCAGTGTAATCTGCATCTGTTGCAGCACCTGTGGTTAAATATAGAAACTCATCTGCCGCAGGAACACCAGTAAAGTAAACTTTACTTCCTAATGTTGCATCACCTGCGTTGACCAACAATGTCTCTGTTAAATCACCGATAGCTCCATCTTCAACACCAGTACCTTCTGTTGCAGAGTGTACGTTAATGTCTGGATCACCACCAGCTGGTGCTTCAAAACATTCCATACTACCTGTTAAGATTGTACCGTTTCTTGCAGCAGTGATCTGACCAATGTGACAAACTAAAGCAGTTCCATTAACACCAATGATGTCAGCACCACCCGTTGATCTTAAACCAGTTAAGTCAATTAGAATTCTTGTTGTAATTATACCACCAACTCTTTGAACAGAACTTCTGTAAATAGTTCCAGAACCTGTTGTGATACCAGTACCAGCTTCTACTGGCATTGTGTTCGCATCAAAAGATGAGATACCACTTGAGTTAATGCTTGATTGTGTAGTGATTGCTCCAGTTGTAGTGTTTTTACTTATTGTAGTAAATCCACCTTCTGATCGGACTGGACCCGAAAAAGTTGTGTTAGCCATATCAATCTCCTTGTCTTGGCAAATGTCAGTCGCACCATGCAACTGTCAAGGTTTAGTTTATTATACACAAAAAAAGAAGGGCGGCAAGTGCCGCCCTTAAAACTGGTGCATTAAAATGCTTGGAGGCTATGCCGCACCAGGTGTTCCGAATAAACATCTCCAGTCGGAAAAACCGAAGCTGTATCTTTCTCTTGCCTTAAAACGCATATTTCCAGTGTCAAAATCACCTTCCATAGCTGTCTTAATAGCTGCTCTGTTGAAGTATTTTAAACCGTTTGGAGCATCTGTCTTGATAAAGAATGCATCTGTATCAGTTAAGAAATGGTTTACAACGGCACCTTCTGGTAACATTCCCATGTTCTTAATTGCATTTGCATCATTATCAGCAGTTCCAACTCTTAGGTTACTGTTTAACACTCTTTCAGCAATAAATTGTAATTCTTTTGGAATTATCAATTTAGTACCTCTTACAGCAATCTTTAAGCCCCTCTCATCCTGTAAACCAGCAATGTCGATCAAAGCTTGTTCTAGCGAAGTCTCGTTTAAGTCTGCCGCTGTTGACAAGATATTGCTCTGATTACCACTGATTGTTGGGTGAGCGTTACTCAATAAAGCAACTCCATCGCCACCTGCGGAAGCTCCAGCAGTGAAAGCGTTGTTTAACACAGATGCCGCTTTAATTTGCTTTGTCTGTGCCATGGATCTTGCTAATGCTTTTGTGTAACGACCTGCAAGTCTGTCATAAAGATTATCTTCGATAGCTTCTTCAGTAATTGAGAAAGCTAAAGCAATAGTCTCATGTGTGTACCTTGCAGTGAAGGTTTCTTGTGCGTCATCAAAGCTAATCGCTCCACCCTCTGACTTAGACGGTGCAGTTGAAAAGCCTGCTAACATCACTTCTTCTTCAAACGCTCTATCTGATGATTCCTCATCAAATATCTCTGCATGTTCGTTTTCATAACGATCGTACTCTAGACCAAACAGGGCGTTAAGTCCAGGTTCTAGCTCTTTCGCTAATTGTGCTCTTGATATAGCCATTGTTTAAACCCTCCCTATATACCTGTTGTAGCGAAGGTACCAACCGCCGCACTTGTGTTAAGATTATAGTGACCGTTTAGTCTTACTATGTATTGATGACCAACCGCAGAATAATCTGCGTTTGCTGCATCTTCGTAAAGACCAACAATCCTTACATCAAGTGTATTAGTTGTAGCGGCTGTACTGATATCTAGCATATCGCTAGACCTACCAGTAGCTGTGCTACCGTTGTTTACACTTGCCATGTCACAGTTGACAAAAACATCCGCAAGAGCTGTTGCTCTATTAGTGTTTGTACCATCTGCAACTACAGCATAAAGTTGAAAAGGATCGTCATAGACGAATGCTTTCACAGGAAAGTCTGTGTCCACACTTACTGCGTTTGATCCCGGCCAATAGTTTTTAAAAGTAGTTTTACCAGTAACAGAGTCAACAAACTCTACGCCTGCTAATACACCTAAAGGAGATATCGCTTGATCAGAAATAATAATAGTTCCTGATGAAGCAGGACATACGATCCCGCCATTGTATATAGCTGTTGTATAATTGTTTGCAATCTCATACTGAGTTGTGGCGTTATTATTTGGATTGCCACCTACCTTTCCTATCGGACGAAGACCATAACCAGCTGTTAGATTATTTGCCATTTATTTTACTCCAATAATGGGGCCATCCTATTGTTTTTTAGGACCGCCAAAGGTTACACGAGATTGACGATCTGGTCGATTGATCGTCATAGTTGAATGTGCGTTTTCCCTCATCATATCTGAATCTACTGCTTGCATCTGATCAGCTTTTCTTTGATTAAAATAAGCTGTTCTTTCTGCAATAGTCTCAACAGGCATGCGAGCTAAAACTAACCCACCTACTCCGAAAACACCTTCATATTTACCCGAATCTACTATAGGGGCTTCAAAATCGGGGTATTCGTCTGCTCTCACGAGCTCCCAACCTTCTCTAAGTTTTGCGGAAACATTCTTGGTGTCATTAAAACCACGAGTTTCTGCTCTTACCCATCGATGTTTAAAGCCATCTGGTGCGGGTGGTGCATCCAGCATGGATGGTGGAGCCCACGGCTTACGCGCTGCCGCCTTCTCCCTTGTCTGTGTTGCGCGAGGAGTTCGTTTAATAGAACCTTCAAACATATCGTCTTGTTGTGCCATTTTTTACTCCTTAACGTATTTTGCGTATTGTTCTAGACTTACTCCAAGTTTTTTCGCCATAGCGACTTGTCTTTGAGTTAATCTAACCTTGTTCCCACTACTGCGCCCAGTTCCCGAGGATCTATTAACAGAAGCAACCGTCTGGGCGGGTCGCTTGCTCTGAGATCCATCTTTAAACTTATGAGGAAACTCTTCCTTCATACGTCTATCTAATGTATCATAGTACTCATCGCTCTTCGGGTCAATACCTTCCGACTCAACAAGTTCTTTATGAATACCAAATGCCGCATATGTCATGGCGCTATCTTCGCCAAACCAATCATTCTTTTGTGCCCAATTCTCTGCTTTAGGGTCCGGTCTTGGAGCAGGTTGAGCTACTGTTTGCTGAGGAACAGGACGTTCTGCAGCCACCTTTTGTCTTCTCTCGTTAGCTAACTTAGCCTGAGCCGCTCTATCGGCGTCTACAGCCAGCTGTGTCATTTTTCTCTGAGCAGCTACAGCAGCTTCAGTGTCACCAATTTCCATAGCACTTCTCAAAGCTGACTCTGTCTGAGCTAATTCTGATTCTACGCGACCACTATATTGATCAACGTAGTTGTTATCCATTTGATTTAATCTTTGAGCTAGTTCTTGGTTTTCTTTAGCTTTTAACTGCGCAAACCTAGTAGCTTCTTCAGCATTCTTTTCAGCTTCCCGCATCTTTTTTGTAAGTCGATTAATTCTCTTTTGAGTTTGATTCTCACTTTTTTTGAACTCATCTTCAGAATCTTGAGTCTCAAACCCCGAATCAACTTCTGCAGACGGCTGGTCTTCAGTAGAACTTTCAACCGTGACTTCAACATCAGGACCTTCTTCTTCTCCTAAATCTAAGTCTAACTCTGCTTGTGCTTCTTTTCCGCTCATATCTACCTCTTAATAATGTAAAATGTCTTCAGGGTCCATAATTTTTGCTAAAATCTCGTCATCATTCAAAATTCTGACTTCTCCGCCATCTATTTTAAACCGAGATCCCGCATATCGGGCAAACATTACCCAATCTTTTTCCGCGCACCAAGGACCTGCTGGAAATTTTTCTGTGTCCTTATACGCTAATGATCCTACTTTTAATACATAACCAACTTGGGTAGAAACTTGTCCTTCTTCTACTAGTTTATCTGGTAATAAAATACCACCTTCGGTTTTACCTTTACCTCTGTAAGGTAAAATAAGTATTCTCCAACCCGTAGGTTGAGGCATTCTTTCTATTAAACTTTGTTCTATTAAATTAGGGTCTAAAACTCTGTCTTTTGGGTCTACATAAGCCCCATTTAATTCTGTTGCCGATGTTTCCATTTAAACTTCCTCTTGTTCTTGCTTCTCTAAAAGATTTTTTTATTTCACTATCTAAAAAATCTAAAGACTTTAACTCTCCCATGAGACCCTTGTAATGCATCATATCTTTTACATTATCAAATTCTAACGTCTCACGAATAAGTTCTCTTCTTTCTTTTATAAGCCTAAATACAGCTTGTGCAAGATAAATCTCATTCATTTATATAAAAACCTAATATCTTCTTATTCTATCGTATATCTTTCTATATCATCTAACGTAGTCTGACACAAGGGACATCTATATTCAACAAATTTTATAATTCCTGCAAAAGGCACCGGTTCTTCAACAATATTTTCTTGAAGAGCCATCTTGTGAATATAACAAAGTTCAACGTCCTTGGACACGTCTCAACCCCGTAACATGTTTTCTATAAAAATAATTACCTATTTTACAAAAAAACTTTGACAATTCTAAGTTTAAACGAATCATATCTTCATTTTCATTTGGTTAAACCCTTTTGCTTTTCATATGTCCTCAAACCGCCCAATCCGAGCATTCCCATCAAAACTGTCATAAGTGAACCCATATCAAAAGTTGGCAATTCGGGTATTTGCACAGACAAATATGCACACACACACAAACATAGTAACAGGTGCTAAGACAAAATGCCAACACAGTGCTACACCACAAGTCCAACCGATAAAGGGTCGCCAGCCCGCCACAAAGATTGACTTGTGTTGAGCTTCTGCTTTGTTTATATCTAGCTGACCTTTAGCTAGTTCCTGTGCATGATTCTCTGCCATAGTTGCCACCTCATGTGCCAACTTATTCTTCATGTCTTTGTCTTCTATAAACTTACCAAGTAAATTACTTACCGGTCCTATCAATGCTGTTAACATTATTATCTCCTTTATGTTCGTGACCCATCCATATACCAAACACACCTGTCATTACACCCATAACCACAGATACAAAAGCTGACTGAGCGGCAGTAGGAGAATCCAATTCCATAAACCATTCAGCACATCTCCAAGACATAACTGTACTGGCGAGCATCATTAACCTTGGGAGGATTTTCCACCTCAGAAAAGTCTCTACATTCATTGTTTCAACACCTCATTTAAACCAAAGCCTTCTAACAAAACTAAGGTAAAAAAATAATAATAAAATACCACCAGCTATTAGTTTGCCGCTAAAGTTAGTAGAACCAATTTTTATTGCAACAAATTCATTCCCTAATATTCTCAAGGATAATTCAAAACTGTTTTGACCAATGTCTAAATTTATTAATTTCTTTTTTTCTTCTGTCATTAGTAAACCCTCACTTTCTCTTTGTCTACGAAAGGCACTAACTTACACATACATTCATATCTTTGCGGCGTATTGTCTTTCATAAAAGATTGATTGTTTAGTTTGTCTTTAAAACCTATGCAGATATTGACATCTTCAAAGTGAATACCACCCGTGGCTATTCCATTTAAAGTACATGCCAAAAGAAATGCGGTCACCTCTAAAGAAGATCCTTGTAATAGTCAGAATTAGGAGCAAAAACCTCCCCACCATCCGCCATTTTAACAGGTTTTACTTTATCTCCGTGACCTTCTCTTATTAAAAACTGCTCAAAGCTCATAGAATCTGAGGCAGGACCATCAAAAAATTCTTTTCTTAGTTCCTTCTCACTTCTTTTATCACCTGCTTTAGCCATAGCTATTTGCCTTTCTTTCCGTTTTTCCCTAAAATTAATTTTGCTCCCATAGCAGAGCCCGTTATTGAGCCTCCACTTAAATCAGATCCAATCTTTGCACCAATTATTCTTTTGGTCAGATCCTTTAAACCACCTGCCCCTAAATTAACCACGCTTGTGCCGTTTCCTTTTTTTGCCATCACTGACCTCCTTGGTTGTTTTGTTGTTTTAATAATTCACGTTGCATAGACGAATCAATTCTAGCCTTAGCTATACTCTCAGAGCTCTGTATTCGCTTATCAAACTGCTCGCTTCTCTGCTCGACCTTCTTCTCTTCAAGCCCTAGTTTAGCCCTGTCTACCTGAGAATCATTCTGTTCTGCTTGCGCCTTTAGTTGTAATTCTTTCTCTTTCAACTGTACTAAAGGATCCGGCTGACCAGCTCCACTTAATTGAGCACTTAGAGATTTTAACTGAGACATACCTTCTGCAACATATTGAGCGGTCTTCGCTTCCATATCAATCATCTGTTCTTCAGATATAGCCTGACCACCTCCCATTTGTATTAAGTCAACAGCTGCTCTTTCACGAGCTCCAATCTTAACGTGTTCCATTATGTGCTTCTGTAACGCCACCGCCATCTGTGGAGACTGAGCTACAAGAGGTGTAGATCCAAAAACCATGTGTGCCATTATATGTGCTTCATGAGACTGACCCTCAAAAACAGTAAGCTTAATCTGATCCAAAACATCTATGTTCTCCTGAGCAGGATCCTTTGGTATAGCCTCCGGCTCTGGTGTTCTCTTCAAGACCCGGTCTATATCTCTGACACCCAAAGCCTCATACATGTCCCTAAACACTTCATACATGTTGTGCATATCAGGAGCTGACGTAGCTAACTGCATCTTAGTCTGAGCCAAAGATATCCTCTGTGCCTGACTGAATACATTCGGATTAGAAACAGGAAGTACATCTACCCTGTCATCAAAATCCTGTCTTCTTATACTGCCATCAACACCCGTTATTGTGTAAGGATACTCGTCCGGTAAAAACTCAGACATCACCTTAGATAAGAGCTTGAACTCTAATTTCATCGCATAATGTAATCTCTTATGCACCGCAGACATGACCCGTGAGCCCTGTTCCAACATCGCTATAGTCGTGCCCACAGCTGCCTGTTGATTACCATCGCCTACTTTCAAGTCTGTTATGGTAGCGAATCGTTGTCCCGCATCAACTACAAAGCCTAGTAACTGCATTAAGGTCTGATCGGGTCCCTTGAAGGGCAATGACATTAAACTTGCTTTTATATCACCACCCGGAGCATCTACATCCCTAAACTCTCCCGGCTGTAAGGGCTCGTCATCATCCCTGATCCGTAGGCCGCGGGCCTTGAAACCTGCTGGTAAGTTCGATAACGTGCCTGCATCAATCAACTGCCTTAGTGCAGCAGTCGCGGTTCGCGATAAACCACCGATTGTATGTATTAGTCCTAGTCCATAGAAACCAAAACCCGGAAGAAACTTGTAATGTACAAAATATTGTATCTTAGACTTCTTTGCATCGTCTTCCCTGAAATTCCTGCGAATCGACAGAATTTGGCCATTATCCTGAGAAAGAGTGACAATATAAGGAACTTTTATGCCTGTCGGCTCACCGTCCTCGTCTAGCTCCTCATAACCCTCAAGATCCAGATCAACATGACATTCTAATAAAGTGCAGTCATAATTTATCTGAGATGGATACATTCCATCTATTCTTTCTAGCTCATCGTTCAGGGCTCCCGATTCGCCCTGTGCAGGTATAACAGGAATGTCCCTGTAAAAACCAGCAACTTGCCGCTTTCTTAAATCATTTAAGCTCAGTTTCAAAACTTGAGTAATATTAGGACAAGTTTCCAGATCCGTGGTGTTGTAAGGTACAATCAAATTCTCAGCTGGAACAAACTTACTTACAGCTCGTTCTAAGTTCTCATCATAATAAACTTTCTTAAACGTACTACCCGCTAACGGTAAATAAAATAACATCTGATCTAATTCAGGAGTGTACTCTTCCATAACACAAGTTATGTAGTAGTTCATAAACTCCTTTACGCGTTGGGCTTGGTCTTCCTTTTCAGGAGTGCTTGATCCAAGCACGGTAGTTCGCACGGGTCCAGTGGGAGGCAACAACTCATTGAAGGCTTGGGCTTGAAACTGCGTTGCCGATTCCGCCAAAAGCGGGTGAGTAACCCCACTCGCACCTCTGAAGGGCTGTGATCTCTCCTCGTAGCTAAATCCAAGTAATTCCAAACCATTGGCGAAAGCATCTTCCCACTCCTGTCTACCGCTCTTATTCTCGTCAAACTCACCTGTCAGCTCACTCGCAATCTTTCCAAGTAAACCATCAGGCATCTCTTCAGCTAAGTTGGCATAGAAGTCTTCAGTCGTGCCTCGTTGATCTCGTGGCTCAAAATCAACGACAACACTTCCATCATCTTCTTCCATAATCTCCACGTCTTCTGGGATAGGTCCCATGTCAAGACTGTCAGGCATCTCTATTTCTACTTCAGCAGCTAATTCATCCTCATCTAATTGAGATGGGACATTTTCCATCATGCTGCCTATTGGTTCTCTTGCCATGTAATTCTCCTTTCAGGTACTATACCACAGATTGCATATAATATTCAATGCCTCGTGGGCCGCGGTGCATGTTGACCGCTTTGTCTTTCAAAGATACCACACCGCCATCCTCTTTCATAATGTCTGGGTTTGTTCTTTCTCTCGGATCGTTTTTACCAAACTTTCCCTTCAGGACAGCTTTGCCACCTTTAGGTCTGTCCGTCAACATAACATAAGAGATAGAACCATAATCTTCAACTTCATTATAATAAGGCAAATGCGTAAAACCATCTTCAGCTAATTTTAGTCTAAACTCGCCAATAAACTTACGAAAGTCACTAAAAGGAAAGTCGGGCTCGTCTCCAACCATAGATCTCATAGTGTATCTAGTGCTACGGTTTTTATTATATTCATCAAGAAGATGACCATAAATATCTGACTCACCCCAAACTTCTTTACTAGGACCAATTCCGCTTACTTGTCCTTCATAAAACTTATCAGGGGTATAGGGTTTACTTACATCAGCTTTTAAAGGATATGTGCCTCCACGAGTGGTACGGCGAATAAAATTACCTGCTTCATCTTTACCAACATTACCAGTTACAAACTGTGAGTTATTTGCTATAGCCTTACCTTCTAAAGCCATAAACCTATCCGAAGCAGCTTTTTTTGTACCAACATGTGTACCGAGAGCATCTAAAGCATTAGAAGCTTTGTCTGGATTAAAAACTGTAAACCCTAACTCTACATCAGGAGTGTAATGAAATACTTCTTGCGGAGTATTAGACCTTAGAAAATTTCCTACAGACTGCTTTTGTCTACCTGAACCATAGTTACTGCGCTCACCCTCTGGTAAGTTCTTCTCATAATCTATTTTAAAATCTCTTAAAGGAACGTCTCCAGCTGCCTCTTTGATCACACCCTTGTATAAGTTGGAACCTTCTACAACAACCTCATCATAACCATCTATTGTATTTTTAATACGATTTACCTGATCAGAATCATTTAAAAGATTTTTTGCTATCTTCTTATTCATCTTTACATTGTAATTTGGTATCTTTGTGTCTCTTCTTATAAGCCCATACTTAGCCGACATAATAGCTAAATCTACATTCTCTTCTGGGACCCCTGCTTTCTTAATAGTTTTATACATATCACCTGTATAACGATCAAAAGCCTCCATATCTCCAGGATCTGGACATTTATCTGCGCTACAAGACACAATCAAAAGTTTACGACCCTTTTTGACTTCAGGACTGAATAAACTCCCTGAACCTAGATTTAAGTCCTGCGTAATGTTAGACCCTCCACTAGAAGGAGGACCTTCCATTTTTGTAATCGAGGGTCCCATGTTAAGATCAGGACCGCCTGACACGGCAAGCATCGGATCATTCGTCTTAGTCATATAGGCACCAATACCATCCATTAACTTAGATAGTTGCACTTTTGATAACTTACCTCCAAGAGCTAACGCTTTTAACCCTGTGCCTGTAACAGTCCCTATTGTAGGTATTGTATACGAAGCATCTCCCGCAGCTCCTAAGAACTGCATGGCCGCATTAAAGTATTCACCTTTGTTCACATTTTCATCAAAAGAAGGAAGAAGCGTTCCTGCTTTTTCAGGATTAGGGTATTGTCCAAAGTAGTCTGCGATACCCGCAGACGGTAACATCATACCCGCATAGGCACCTGTCTTGTATATGTCCCCTGAACTAACTTCGGGGGCCCTGTCCCGTTCCTCTAAACGAGATAAAGCGGTCTCGTCCTCAACCGTAAAGTCATCTTCATAATTTATTTGATCTTTAGCCATCTCTTCCAAGAACCTGTGCTAACTGAGCCATGAGCCGTGGGTCGCGGGATTGGGTTACACCACCTTGTTTCATGATGCGGTTCATTACCAACATCTTTCTGTCAGCAGGTATCTCCTGCATCTCAATAGTGGTTTTCTTCATTATACTCTCTATTCCGGGGGACCCGCCATATTCCAAAGGTATATACTTTGGTTTGACGTAGTTAGTGTTCAACAGATCAATACCACCTAAAGGAGCATCCGCCAAGCCGCCTTCTGACTCGCTACCATCGAATTGAAAAAGTTTCTTACCTATTTCTTCCATAGGCTCGTCAAATTCTTCAGGAGCTGTCGTAGTATCTTGATCCAGAGGATCCAACGCATATGGGTCTTCTTCTAACATCCTTACAATATCATCATAACCAATATTAGAATCGTCTTCTTTAGTTGCGTTGCGTACTACACTATCAGCCATGTTCACCTCAATAATAAGCCCTTACCTGAGCCGACCCATCGCCTTCTTCCCAATCGTCAGTCGGTAGCTGTACAAAATTACCTTGACGATAGCGCATTAAGGCCTGTGTCATGCTATCCACAAGGTCATCATACTCTCCATTTGGAAAAGCTGCAACCTCTTCTATCATCTCATCCGCGAAAGTCTCGTCAGGGACCCAAACCATCCCTGCTTCAAACAAAGGAGACACCGCATGTACTCTCGATACCTTATCATTACCTTTACTCGGTGTAAAGTTAACAACAGGTATTCCCATATTACGCAATTCATGTGTGAGCGGCAGCCCCGTAGCCTTCGCTTCTATAATTACTGTCTCGGGGTCCCAATAATTATACTGCTCTAAGGCAATATTCTTCAATTCCGGGAAATCCCACCTGTCTTTCACACTATCAAGCAAAATTAAAGCAGGTTGACCCCCTACTTCCTCTGGATAAAACACTCCCCATGTCGTTATCGCACTAAAGTCAGCCGTTTCACGTTTCGAGAAAGCCGTATCATAGCTTTGAATCACATATTGTAGGTTAGGAACACTCTTTTTCTCCCATTTCCGCCACCATTCTCTCTTAATTATCGCATTTTCTTCACCAGTAGGCTGCTGCTGGTACTGTGCATTCCATTTACTAGGCGGAATAGACGCTTTTACCGCCGTTAAATCATCTAAACTCCAATATTCAGGCCAACAAGGTTCCCCATTATCAAAAATAGCAGGTAATTCCACTATCTCCCACTGATCCGCTAGGGGATCCTTTGCCATTGAGCGAACCAACTGACCCGTCAAATCCTTTTCTGACCACCTCGTTTGAACTATAACTATACTACCTCCCGGCTGGAGCCTCTGTCGGGGGCCCCCAGTATACCAATCCCACGCATCTTCAAAACCATTGTTACTCATAGCCGTCTGTTCCGAGTGAGGATCATCGATTATGATTAAATCTCCACCACGACCAGCTAAGTTCGAGCCAACACCCACCGCATAATACATACCACCCTTATTCGTATCCCATCTTCCGGACGCTTTACTGTCTACCGCCAAGCTTACATCTGGAAATACTGTCTTGAACTCGTCCGTCTCCAAAAGGTTCTTGACCTTTCTACCAAAATTAACAGCAAGCTCTGTCGTATGTGTGGCCTGAATGATCTTCATGTTCGGGCTGCGGCCCATCATCCACGCCGGAAACAAAAAGGATGCAAACTCAGATTTCGTGTGTCGCGGTGCCATGTTGATTATTAATCTTTTTAATTCACCCCTAGCTACTCTTTCTAATTTTTCTGCAATTATCTCATGGTGCCTACCTTGAATAAAGCTCGGCCAGATACTTTTTACAAAAGTTAAAAATGTTTTTTGGCACTCTTCGTTCTTCTCTAACTGAGCTAATCTTAGTTCGAGTTTTAAGAGCCTTTCGTCTTGCATTGTACCATCCATATAGGGGTCCCTTTAACTTAAAATTATATGCGATTTATGGTTTATTATAATATAGTTAACGACTATATCAAATTATTTATAATTGTTTGTGAAAAACTTGGCACATGCCCTTGTGCAGAAAACCTGTGGGCCCCGATTCGTTTTTGTTGTCAACTGTTTTTTTTATAGTTTTTTAGCCTCTATTGGATAGGGTACCTTCATCATTTTTTTAAATAATTGATGAAGCAATTTTATTATTTTTAATTTTTCCTTCACGTTTTACAGCTGATTGGCGGGGCTAGAATCACGGATCAGGTATTATAAAAAGAGCAGCTCTTTAACCCGTCCTGATGTCTTGCGGATCTTGTCAGCTGTTCCCCGGGGTTTAAATCTTTAACAGCTGTTAACCGGGATTAGATCGTGGGCTATAATTACTGGTATTAGTTCCACGTCCCACGGCTTGCGGATCTCCAACAGTACCCATTAAAACATTTATATTAATACATGATTCACCGGCCATACGTTTGGAGCTGTGTCTGGTCGGCCGTGGCGGGCTTGTTTAACTATTTAATACTGATTAGATCGGGCAAGAAAAAAGCCCCGCTAAACGGGGCTTAAATCGGCTTTAAATGTTCTTTAGTTTTTAAATATGATTAGCAATTAAAAGAATAAAAATAGCGAATATAATCATAATTGGCATAAATAAAACATTACATAAAAGAGTTATAAATTTTTTCATTCTATGCGTTCTCCTCTTCCAATAAATGACTCCAAGATTCAAAGCTATAATTTAAAAGCCCGTCAAAGTCTGCCCCAAATATTTTAAAATCGGTATAGCCTCCCCGCACGTCTGCGCCGTTATGAATAGATAAAGCTATTATTTGATTTTCTGATTCAAATATGGAATCGCTATAAATTATTTGTAAAGTCTGGGATAAAATACAATCATCATTGTAAGTGTTTATATGATGACCTTTAAAACCATTAAACAAAGCCTTTTCAAAATAAGTAACCGCTGACTCCATGTTGTTGTAGAATCCGTTCGCCTTTAAATAATCGTCAAAGTGTTCGTTTTCGTCCTGATCATATTCTAAAGACTCATTTAAGAACGGGAATATATTTAAAGTTATTTCATTGTATTTAGTATCAATAGAAACAAGCTCATCTTTTTTTAAAGTCTTCTAATGTTCTTAATTGGTTACGTTGCCAAAAGCGTCCGTTATCGCCTCCCGAGTCTAAAAAGTTTGTTCCCGTGGATTCTGTTAACATTTCATATATTACTTGTTCAGTTGTTTTAGTCATTTTCTTAAATCTCCTATTAATTAAAGTTATCTCATAATATTGCATACTTTATACAAAAAGAAAAGCCCCACCAGCTGGAGGGGCTTTTTATAAAAAGAGCAGCTCTTAATATTTTAATCAAATACAATCACATTTAAGCCCGCTTTTTTTAAGTTGTTCTCAAGTTTATTAGTATCAACATATCTAGCGTCAATAATATCTAAACAAGTTTTACAAGGCGTTTTAAATTCATCTTTTATTAAATCCGCATAATTATTGCCTAGTTGGGGCTTCCCGCAAAAAGTGGTGTGTGTGTTCGGATCGCTCCAACATTGTTGACCTAGTTTTTTTTTGTCCATTCTGAAAATTGCATAATCTTAGTCTCCTATTTAAATTATCCCATTTAAGGGGCTTATGTAGTTTATCGCATACTTTATGCCAAAAGAAAAGCCCCGCATCTCTACGGGGCTTAAATCGGCGTTAAATGTATAAAAAATTATGAGGCCATTGCGACTCTATTCCAGTCGGTTTTTTTCATATTTAAAACGCTCCCGCCTAGTTTTTGCCAAAAGTCTACATCATCGGCTTTGGCGGTATTACCGACTCTAGTTACTGCATTAACAAAAGTTGCCCTATTAACGGGCTTGTCGTTTTCATAACCCGCTTGTCCAATAGTTTTTAACAATCCGTCTAATACGTTGCTAGTTTCTTTTTTAGATAAAGTTAAAACTTTTCCTAAATTTTCTACTGCCTCGGTTGTCTCAACATCGATAATATCTTCTGAAGCTAATTTCATTTTTTCTAAATTTTCATCAAAAGATTGTCTGGACGCATAGGAGCTTACAATATCCCTAAGTTGTAATTTTAAACTATGGTTATCAGCCTCTTTAGTTTCATTAGTTAAAATATTCCAAGTGTCACCGTCTCGAGCTGACGTTATATGTGATTTTCTTGTTATATTTTGTGTTTGCATTCCATTAAGGCAAGCTAACGTCCAATTAATCCCAAAAGCTGAAATACTGCCCGCTCCCGTTTCAGAATTAGAAAGCCCTATTCCATGCGCCATAATGTCATTAACATTAGCTCCCGTTCCCGTAATGAGTTCAGATTTTAAACGTATGTACATTTTCTTTTGAGTAACGGCACAATTAACAATTTTCCAATTTGCCTCGGATTCCATAAGCTGAGGTAAAGCAGATTCTAATAAATCAGAATTATCAAAAGTTTTAAACTTATCAGATAAAAAAGCTCTAGCCGTACCGCTTGGGTTCATACCCTGATTTAAATCATCATACGTTCTAATCATACGTTTAGAATTTTCTTTTTGCCATATAGCATTAGTCAAAGAGTCGTATTCTCTAGAATATTCAGATTGTAAACGCCTCGCCGTTCTAACATCTAAACCGTTCTTTTGGGCTATTTGATCAAAACATAAATCATTAACTTTTAAAAAGCGTGTCGGCTCCCCGCCGTTACCTTCTATAACAATTTCGCTTTGCGGTTGGTCATCAATTTCAACCGTTCTAAATTGAAGCTCTTTAGTAGGTGCTATAAAATCTTGTTTCCTAGCGTTTGTATCTTTAATCCTGATTAAAAGCTTTTCTAAAGTGTTATTTTCGTTTTCTATATTGTGCATAATTAATCTCCTATTTGTTAAAATGCAAAAAGCGGGCTTAGTTGCCCGCTCTTAATATGCAATTTTTCCTATACATAGTCAAATTGAATTTTTGAAAGTTCAAACTTTCCCAAAATCTCCCGCTATGTGATGTCTTAAAACTGTTCCATAAGGTAATTCCTGAGCAAATTTTAAAAGTTTTATTTCGTCCCGCTCAGTATCAGCTCCTTTGGTTGTTGCCTCCCAGTGTAATTTAACATTACCCGCCGTTGCATAACACCCGCCGTTTTCTGTTTCACTACCCGCCTTTTTTTTATACGTCCCATGATCAGTAAAACCTATCGCATAATCTCGATCAATACGACTGCATAAAGGTTTTCCATTCCCGCAGTCCCTACAATTTGATTTATTGTATTCTGCGGGACATCTAACAATTTTAAAATCATTTACTGTTTCTGATTTACCATTTGTTTTCCAAAATGTTTCTTTAACATTTATTACTACGGGTACGAATGAATGAAATAACATATCCGAAATATTTTTTTGCTGAATAGTTTATAGCCGTTTTACCCGCTCTAAGTTTATGTTTCCAATATTTAGGGTTAAAATGTGAATAAGTAAAACTAACGCCGCCTTTTGGGACGGAATCAGATACTGCATCAAGATAACCATAATCTATTTCTGTTGCGCCCGCTGAAGTATCAGGCTTTAAACTACAAGTCTTAGGGCAAGTTGCAAATTTATCATGTCCTCCAGCTCTATAAGTTACTGCACAATAAGTTGTTTTTTTTGCAGTAGAATTTTTGACTAATTTAATCATTTGTTTCCTCCTTTAAACCATTTACATTTGACCAAGCAATTACTAAAAAATCTATATCCTGAAAATTTTCTATTTCATCTTTAGAAATATAATTGGCAAGTGAGCTATGGGTTTTTCCTCCAAACCAAGCCGTGCCGTCCTTGGTTTTCATGGGTGTCCAATTATTTTTTTTGAGTTCTTTTAATTGTTTATTAGATAAAAACATTTCATTTCTCCTATTATGTGATTTATCGCATACTTATTATACATAAAAAAATAGGCGGGTCAAATGCCCGCCTTTTGTTATCGTTTTCGCCTCCCGCTATTCCGAGAATTTTTCATATGTTTTTCATAATCTTCACCAAACAAAAATTTAAATAAATAGTGTAATATAAACATTATGCAATTTTCCTATTCTCGGCTTTGGCCGTTACGTTTATGACAATTACGTTTTCTTGTAAATCATTATCTAAAATTACACGTTTATAATTAAAAGCTATCAAATCATTTATTTGGGCTTTTTTTCTTTATGCCTGAAATAGATAATCTTCTATCGCCTCTATTTACAGTTTTGTAAAATGAAATAGTGCAAACTGTATCATCTTCATAATAGGCCAATAACTTATGCTTTTCGCCGTTTACCATTGTATCAAAATCAATACCAAATAATTTGGCAAATCTCCTGATACTTGTATTAGCGTCTATTATAGCCTTGTTTAACATTGTGTTGGTTAGCCTGAGCTGACCAAAGTCAGTGTTTAAAGTTTTTAAAATTTTATCTTCTTTATTCATCGTTCGCCTCCTTATTTTCAATTTCTTGATTAATAAAATCTCGCAATTCAATTATTTGTTTTTTATTCCAAATATCCCTTACAAGATAATTAGTTCTCATAGTGTTTTCTTCATACTTTTCTACATTTAACAAGGAATTATAAGAAAGTTCTTTATGTTCGTTTTCATCATATTGAAAACCATTTCCCATTTCATTTTTAGTTTTCCAGTGTTTCATTTAATCCTCCTGAACATAGACAGTATCAAATCTAAAATCACCAAGAGTCCAATCCTTGATTTCAAAAATATTCTCTGAAATTATGTGCTCTTGTAAATCATCTTTAAGCTTTTGTGCCTTTTTCTCAGCTTCTTCTTGAGAAGTAGCTTCAATAGAAAAGTTACGATCAAACCATACACTAAAATCAAATTTAACGGTGTATTGTTTTAAAGAAAATAAATCTTCAAATTTAATATTTTCTTTAATTACTTTTTCGGCCGTAGCATCATATTCAGCTTCGTTTACATAAGAATATGAATTTAAAAACTCTTCTTTTGTTATTTTAAAAATCTTTCATTTTCTCAAGATCATCTACAAAATCTGTTGAAGGTTCTTGTATATACCAAGAAAATCCATCAGGTAACCAAGACATTTGAAATGAATTGGCATAAGCTATTAAACTAGGTAAATTATTAAACTCACGTTTCTTACCCTTATTATCAATTATTGTTATTTTAAACATTATTGTCCTCCACGTCATTTTTATAAAAAATTACAATGCAATCTATCTCTTCTCCCTTGGGTACATCGCCTTCTCTTTCAGCGATAATTTTCTCAAGGTCTTGAGTGTCTGCATATCTCCAATTAGTGTGACCTAAGTTTTGTTCACAAGCATCATCTATGGCATCACTATTATATCTACTCATATCTAAGCTCCCATACTTGATGCTACTATTTCCATCTCTTTTTCAGCTGAAATGCCAAGACGCTTATTCCAATTTTCGCATATATTTTCTACATAAGTGAAATTGCCCACGAATTTATCTAATTCTGTAGGATCATCCGGATTTATTTTACCGAGTGCATAATAACCTGATTGTTTGTAAATAACTTTGACAACCCTAAACTTGTCATCGCCTTCATTAATCATAGTGAAACAATGTTTTACTTTATTAGTCATATCTAGCCTCCAAGCTATTTGTTTAAATTAAAATAACGATATGCGATTTTTTCTATAAGATCAAGTCAAAAGTTTTTTGCCAATCAAAAGGCTCAGGACAAAAGTAATGTGGTTCTAATTTTATTCCTTGTTCTTTCAGCTCTATGGCTTGTTCCGCTCTATAAAGATGTAGGCCTTTGGTGCTTTTAACTAATATCCAAACGGAAGCTTCTTTATGTAATGTTATCCAACTAATTTGCTGAGGGCTTAAATTAACTGCATTAAATTGGGTATATTTTAATTCTACAAAATGAAATTTATGATTGTGATCACAAATAAGTAAATCCGGAAGACCCAAGGTCATCCAGTTTTCTATTCTACTAAGTTTTATAGGTTTATTGTAGAGTAGAGATGCTCTCTTTAACTGTTCGTACAGACCCGATTCTTTTTTTGACGGATTTCGTTTCCTCGTGGTCAATAACTTCTTTAGCGTATCTCGGTTCATTTTCTTTAAGTTCTTTCAAAGCTTTAAGAACTTCTTCCTTAGACATACTATCTATGGTTCCATGTCGTATTTCAGATTTATTAATATAAATATTACCATTAGCCTGACCTCTTCTATACTCAGCTTGTACTGCGGCTGAATAAGCTCCATTCTCTATGGCCAAATCTCTTATTCTTTGTAAATCTCGTAAATGTCTTTTAAAATTAATACCATACTTTTCATCTAACTCATCTCGATAAGCTTGAATAGCTCGACAGATGTGTGGACAGATTTCAGGATTGGTCATTTCATAATCTCGGGTATGAGCTGAAGAAGCTGGATAGCCCGCATTGATTGCGTCCTCTCTCAAAGTTATCATTCCATCATTAGAAACAAGCTCTTTTACAAATTTTTCTTGTTTTCTAGTTAGCTTACTATGTAGGTCAGCTTTAGGTCTTCCTCGACCCTTTTTCAAAGGCTTTAATTTATTCATTCTTTATATATACAGCAGAAAATATTTTTTTGCAAAAAACTTTTTCGCCCTTAGTAAGGCCAAAATCGATCTA